>Ga0325414_1003809_pt1 | contig 15729 bp, 13 predicted proteins | sample PopdelMetagenome_8_FD_206183 | JGI IMG/M metagenome (GOLD analysis project Ga0325414, IMG submission 206183) | Populus deltoides microbial communities from Bellville, Georgia, United States - Leaf-PdKOR-R3 | ecosystem: Host-associated > Plants > Phyllosphere > Phylloplane/Leaf | place: USA...
ATAAAAAATATTCAAGTATACAATTTTTTTCTTCTTGGCTCAAGAAGTACCGAATTAATGGTAAGAATCTCACTACTTGCAAAAATAACCTTAATTGATGGAGCTTAAAGATTTTTTTGATAATAAAGCCAGTAATTTTTACAAATCTATGCAAAACAAACCTCATTGTCTCTGAAGGCACTCTCACCATGCTGCTGAAATATTTGAGCCACTGAGATTTCTCCAACAGCTTGTTCTACACAGGTATCACTGGAAAACCAGCAAGAATTTACAAATCTATGCAAAACAAGAATGATAGAAGTACGAAGTGCCTATATATCTAGTAAAATCTATTTTCTTTATGATGCCTGGCAAACCCAATGCAAACAACTGCTGGCAATTCACAAAGTAAAAAACAATCAAGAGAGTCCGAGCTAGATTTACTCGAGGGAAATAAATGTAGATATGGCTGCAATAACTGCTGAATCCTACTACCAGCTAGCTAATAACACGCTGCCATAGCTTTCTCCAAACGTTTCTTAAACTTAAATATTTCTAATTCTGTAGGCTCCAAATATCAATAGTGCAGAGGTAGTCAAGGAATTGAACAAACCTATCTACAAAAGCATAACCAAGAGCTTCCGACAAAACCTTGCCGACGGTTGTTTTTCCACATCCCATCATTCCTGCGTTTAGACGCTATGTTGAGTTAATAAAAAGGGAAAAGAAAAAGGGTCGTATCCCGGCCCCGGAAAGGAGTTCGAATTTAGAGAGGGAGCTAACCAATCAGAAATATACAGCAGCTATTTAAGCATGGAACAAGCTCTTTCGCCTTTTTCTGCAATAATACAGCAATCCAATCATACACATTCCAACAAGTCTTAAGTCAGCTATAGCTCAATGTCTAGCTAGGTCTCAAATTAAGTTAGATAGTACCATTTACTGCTGCCTACATATAGAATTCCTAAATCATCATTTCCACAACATAAAATATTTAATTTGTCAATTAGCTCCATGCACAGGCTCAGAGAACATCCCTTACCTTCGACAACCTTTCATCGAAAAATGCATAAAGATCTCCTGATTCCATTCTAGGAGCTACAAAACACGCAGGGTCAAGAAGAAAAGTCATAAAAGACAGCTTAATCTGGTTTATTTTACAGATATGAGAATAACATTTATGGAACTAATCGACAAACAAAGCAAGTACTTCTACACAACACAGAAAATAGCTAAACAAAATTCCACATTCTCAAACACTCCAATCTCTTCAGTGAAATACAACTCAAGTTAATGCCACTGTAGAATTAAATCATGTTGTCTATATATATATATATATATATATATATATATATATATATATATACACACTGAAAATATGTGAAGTAAGTTAGAATGCTACTGTCATAGTTAATCATCTTCTTGCCATGCAGCATTGTATGAGTATTAGAGGAGGATGGCAAAATCTGTAAGTAATAATGTAACTGATGCAAAGTTGCAGTTCTTTGGGCTTCATCCACGTCGAGCACTGGTACTACTGTTGATCAGCATCATTGATTCAGTGTGTCTTGCAATGGAAAACGACAATCACGTGAACGCCACAAATAAAAAAAGTTTTTTTTTTTTTTTGCTGTGCTCTCCATTTCAAATCTTTGAAATAATATATGGCCACCTGACCAATATTAGTGTAATCTTCTTCTTTTTTTTTTATAACCTGAAATATCTGTATTAGAAATATCTATATCAGCTTATACACATCATGATTAATTATTGAATTCGTTAAACATCTTATAAGTTTAATAAATAAATAAAATACCGCAAAAATAACAGATATACACGTAAAAATTCAAATCTAGATACTAAAAAAGAAAACAAATCCCTACCATAATCACTAGTCCACGAAGTCAAGTGCATATCAGTGTACTCTTGTCTGCATGAGTGTTTGCCTTGCAATCTATTTTTTAAGGCTATCAAGATTTAATTATGGCAAATCACGTAATAATTAAGGATCTTTTTCTTTCAATCAAGCAACGATCACTTACTTTAATTTTATGTGCAGTATTTTGTGGCATGATATCCTCTCTTTAGTTTTATAGTTTTTATTTTGTATGTAACTATTCTTTAGACTATATTCATTCCTACCTTTGTAATTATATTTTCTTGTATAAATATGTGTTCTTGTATAGTTTTATTTAGAATATTTTTTAAAATTACTATACAATTCAATATCAAACCCTTAAAATCTGCTTGTTTATGTGATTACGTCGTGCTTTTTTATTTTAAATTATTTTTTTATTAATTTTAAATCGTTTTGATATCTTTATAGTAAAATTATTTTAAAAAAATATTATTTTAATATAATTTCAAATGAAAAACAATCATTATTATAATATTAAATATCATAGATTTGTATGTTTGAGTAGTGTGGCTCCACTTTTTAAAGAAATTAATTTTTTTTGTTTTAAATAAAATTTTTCTAGTATTTTTTATTATTTAAATATATTAATATTGAAAATAAATTTTAAAAAATAACAACATTACCTGTCAAAATGCAATGACTGCAACCACATAATTCTTTTTTCCCTCTGCTAATTCTCTCATAATCTCCGATCCGAGTAGAAAACCGTAAAGCTGGACCATAACTTGCCTCCGTACGAGAGAGATGCAAGATTATCCGGAGGGAAGAGAAGAAGACTGTTTCGTTTGTTAGCGACAAGCCGACGACAGCCACATAAGATGTCTTGCCGGCAAACGTGGCAATGGGGTGGTGTGGTCGGCTAGTTCTCAATGGTATATTTTGTTTTTTTACTGCAGTTATTATTAGCATGAAAATTTATTACTCGAAAAGATATAAATTTTTTTTAGATTAATTTTTAAAAAAACAAGAACTGGACTTAAGAAAGAAACTACATTTTCTTTCATGAAATATATTCTAGATTTCAAATCTATGCACAAAACCATTAAGATCTTTCATGAATTATAAAATAAAAATCCATACATTATATTAAAAATTAAAATTAAAATTCTATAAAATAAAATAAAATAAGAAATAGTTAAAAAAGAACTGTGTGGTCAAATTGAAAAGGATGGTACTGAGTACTCTAGGGGTCTATTGAAATTGACGGCTGCATGTGAGTTATGTGAAGGACAAAGGTGCACCAGCGCTGATTTGAGGGGGGTGGGGAAGGCACGACAGCAATGATGCCTCAGTTGTTGCTGGTAATTATTTTGGTGGGGAAATGCGCGCGTGAATTTACCCTAGTGTTTTTAGGGGGCTATAAATTGGAAAATGCACAAAACATAAGCTTAAATGCATGCAATTCCCTGAAAAGCAAACACTGTGCATCTGAAATCCTAGTGATACTGTGCTCACCATTGCTGCAAATCTCAAGGTAGCCTTTTTTCCATTTTTCTTCTGGATAGGGAAATGTAGAATGGGATCTTTACTGTAATTATGGGCTGGTGAACCGGGAACATAAGCTTCGAGGGCTCGAGGACGAGGCTAAGAGAGCAGAGGGCTGAAGCCTGCAGTTCCTGTAGCCGTTGAGGTTCTTGGTTCAAGGTAGATTGCAGCGAGGGTTGCAAAGCCCCTTAAATGGCGTGGCATTTCAGATAATAACTAAAATCAATCATAAAACAGAAAGATCATATGGAAATACTCGGATTAATAAAAAAAAACAATCAACTTTGGTCATGTTTGGAATGGAAGTAAAACAATTGCGCGAGTTTTCAATGCAAACCCTTAGTATAGAGAAAATTATTTGAACACCAGGAGAAACAACAACGTTACACAAAATTTCTTTTCCTCCTTTTCCCACTGATTCTTTCACATAAGCTAATCACTGTTACATGGATGCTACAATGCTCTTGCATTTCAGATTTCAGATCCAAAACTAGACCTTATGAGGAACAAATAATTTAACTAGCATCGAGAGATTGATGAATCAATAGCAAGCCTTTTCCTTCCAAATGATACAGATGGAGCCTGAACTAATTAGTAATAATAAATGCAATGGAAACTGGCCCAAGTGTGTGATTCAGCCTGTTATGATGGTTGCATCTGATCTCGCAGAAGTGCCTGTTGGAGCTGAATAACTTGCTGTTGCTGATCGGGTGGCAATGAACTCAACTGCTCTGGTGTGAGGTTCAGCACTTGCTGCAGTAAGGCAGACTCTATGTCCGCTGGAAGCTGCAATGGAGAAAGGATATCATAACATGAGCTCAAAACAAAAACTTAATCTAAAAACCATTTGAACCTACAGTGTGGAATATACAAGGTAAAAAACAGCAAAAGATAAATTGTATTACATATAGACAGCAGAAAGGATAAAAAGATGCGTCATTATCAAGAGTGCTGCTCTGTTTTTGCAGCAGAATTTTTAAAACAACAAGTGCATGCTATTTGTTAGATTTCAATATCTGATAACTTCTTTTTTATAAAATATTTGATCAGCCATTAATATTTGATTATAAATTGGATCAAAGATATCCAAATGATTGCATCTAATATGCATTTGATCTGTTGGTCGGACCAATTTTAATCTTTATTCAGAAACGAATTTCCAGCCAGCTTTAAACAATTCATGTTACCTCAGAATATATACATTGAGCAACATGACAAGGGATGATTGTGACCATTTGGGACTCTGGACCAGTTAATGCAAACTGACAAGTTAAAAGAGGATCTCTTCAGATCATTAGGGAGAACACACCTGAGGAACTTGTTTCGCAGAATGCTGCAACTCTTCTGGCCTGGGAAGTGGATTTGGAGGAACCGAATTGACTGCAGGTGCTTGGGATGGTCCAGATCCAGTGGCACTAAACAAATTAGAACCTCCCATAGGGACAGACATGCTCCTTCCATCATCTAATTTTAACACCTTTGAAGGGCGATTAATTGGTTCTTTAGAATCATGAGCTGTGCTTGTTTGCATGTTCAAATATGCATTACTTCTGAGAGTAGACCTATCAGCATTTGCTGCATCTGAAAGGCCCGATGATACTGGGAGGCCAGACTGCTACCATAATGTATGTTAGTTAACAATAAAAATAACACCAATCAACATGCAAAGGAGGTGTATGTATAAGCATGCTCACGCACAGAAATGTGAAGACTGATTCTAGCCAGACTTTGCTACATGATTTTCTACACATGAAGTAGGAGAAGTTTACAGGGAAATTCAACAAGGTGGCAGACAATACACTAAATATGACGTTGTTTGTGCAATTGAAACCATTTACCTCCAATATTGTGCGTATTTCCACATACAAGAAATGTCTGAGCGAAAAGGAGAAAAGGAACGAAACATTTCTAGGCATTGAATAAACAAATGTAAGTGATCTTTTCCCTTTCCCCTCTCCTAATGTTTAATCTACGGTAGATCTCCAGTGTTGAGATGCAGAAGGGGGAAATTTTCATTAAATAAAAGCAGATCTAATGAAATGTAACAGCAAAGCTACTTCGTACCAAGTATTCTTCTTTGTTTTTCAACATCAAATCATAATCATAAGAGGTAATGGCTTAGGTAACTGAACCTGAAAGGAGCCTGTTGCTGGAGGACGAGATAAAAGAGAAGATTGCATAGCTTTATTGGGAAGAACCATCTGAGGGTTGTGCCTAGCATTCGTATTTCCAACCTGTCTTGTATGTTGTACCAATGAAGGTTGCATTTGTTGGTTCAGAGGTGCAGAGTTTGCCATCTGAACAGGTGGTCTAACAGAAGGAAGCACAGCAGGAAGTGGCGCAGACTGCCCTAACAATGTGGCATGATGAGGAACATGGTTGTTGACATGATGTGGAATCTGTGTTTGAGCTTGAACAGATGGTTGTGGGGTTGCAGAAAATTGGTTGTGAACCAGAGACTTTTGAGGCTGAACAGATGGTTGTGGACCAGCAGAAAATTGACCTAAGCCCAACTGCATCCTCTGCGCAGTAGGGGGTAACCCAGGAAGATTTGAAACTGCTGGCCGCTGAACCTGTTGAGAATCTTGTAATGAAGATAGAGTGGGTTGACCTGTTGATTGCCGAATATTTGGGAGCTGCAACTGCACAATTCAAAGCGTTCTTTAGGAAAAATGAATGTGACAAACCATAAAATATACTCTGGGGTGCTGAAACAAACCACTTGTGGAGTCACCATTCCAAGCATTATCTGTGCCTGTAAAAATTGTTGGATAATTTGTCAGACTAAGCATGCATCCTCTCTAATTTGTAAAATAAGTAGTAAGTTTTAGGACAGATCGTATAAATAAGAAATAAGCAGAATAATAGAACCTCTATAATCATGAAACACCACCACACAACAGGTGGGTACCTGAAAAAGAGCTTTTGACAGCTGTGGTTTTCCAAGTAACAGCTGGTGAGCTGCTTCCCTGTTTTGTGTAGCCATTCCCTATTAGCAGTACGGATTTAGATAATTATCACTAAACAATGCAATAAAAAAAATAGTATAACCTTTAATCAAGAGCGCACCTTTAGCTCAGACATGATTTCATTCAATTGATTTCTAGACATTTTTGCCAGATGAAGAGTCAGGGGGTCACTTGCTAGTGCTGGCTGACTCTGTAAACCATTTTGATTTGACTGCATGACAGTCTGAGCACCACCTAAAGTTCCTGCCATGACAGTTGCAGCAGTAATGGCTATGTGGAGACCAATTGGCTGGTGCTGAGCCGGCTCCTCCAGAATTGCTGGACCCCCTGCTTGTTTCTGGGGATCTGTGCAAGCATAAAGATAAAAAAAAATGTCCCAGGATTCTTTGACATGGGAAGAGAAATGAATACATAAAGTTATGAGAGCCAAAGAGACTAACCATTATGTCGAGGACCCCCGCGACCCTGCAAGATAAGTAAAGGTCATCACTAAAGCTTTCACCTTCAAAGGGAAAAAATATGGCATTTGACACAACTGCAACTCAAAGCTGAATACCAATGCAATGACGTATAAAAGAAGCCAGTAATCCAGGTATACTGTAAAATACAAGTCTCAACCCAGTGGCACGATGGATGGTACCATTCAATTGATGTCAACTTAAACAGCAATAATATACAGGAAAATAATTTGACCATCAGCATTAGACTAGTCATGTAAGGACATGCCAATGACATCACTTTGAAGGGGAAAAAGGAAATAAATAAGCTGAATAGCTAGACATCTAAACTTTACCACACCTGTTCTCGGTTTCTGTCAGCATTTTTGTCATTTTCAGCAAAATCAACCCGTAACTGCCGGCCATTGATCTCATAACCCTGAAGATTACGACGAGCACTTAGCGCTGTCTCTTCATCCTTATATTCACAGAATCCATAACCTTTAGGTTTCCCAGTTTCTCGATCAATGACTAATCTGAAACAAAGGGAAATAATAAATCATTTAACAGCATGATGTAGACAAACAAATTACTGCTGTGGGAGAAAAGAAACAGGGCATAGAAACCTAATTTGTGAGCAAAAAGGTAAACTATGGCAAACAATCTATCTTAGAGGACAAACCAGATAATTCATTGAATGATTATATAAAGTTATGGCTATATGGTGGCATAGCAGATAGATCTACAATAAAGACAATCAAGAGATGGGCAAGAGATACACCTAATGTTCTACTGAAGAACTGACTGATTCATGATTAGTAAAGCTAAATGACAGTCGTGACATGTGAGCTACAGGCTATCTCTTGGCTGCTCCCTTTTTCCTCTCTCAGGTTTTTACCTTCATTTGATTATGCTGTCAAAGTAGTCAACAGATGGTCTTATATCTAAGAACTCGTTATCATCTGTTAATATGTTAATCCACGACGCAAAAGTTCAGGAAATTTACTAAAGGCATGCCAGCATTTTCTTCAATGACGGCTAATTGAACCCACTTCCATTTTTAGAGTAACCTCCTATTGCAGAAGAAGCTTTGTTTTGGCCAAGGCCTTATAAAGGAAATAAACACCCTAAGTATCTGTATTCGAGTGCTTTCTTCAAGCTTGATAAGACAGAAGCAAAAGCACTCCCACTGCCTAAGGAAGCACCTTGTCCTTCTGGACATGGTTGGTAACCATTCCATACCCATCTCTTACAAGAACTGGAAGGGGTATCAGGGTTTCCCATTCCGGGTATAACAGATTTGCGGTCTTCCTTTTTATACATTAAAAAAGAAAAAATGAATGAGAGATTAACTGCAACGAATTCCACCCTCGCTAATGTCTCAACCCGGAAACTTCAGCCAACCTTCCCGGAGAAAAGGATGAGCAAACAACTAGTTTCGCAGCAGAATCGGTGCACAATTCAATAATTTAAATAAAATACAACATGGTAACTAGTTAAAGATTAAAAGTGCAATGATAACAGAACAAAAATTGAAATTTGACAACCAACTATTTTCAAATTCTAGGGTTTCAAAAGCTTTAATATTGCAACTCCCAAGGAAAAATAACAATAATACAGACCTGAAGGACACAACAGGCCCAACCTCTCTGCAGATTTCAATTAGCTGTTCCTCGGTTGCATCATACGGTATATTCCCAACTGCCAAAATTACAAAATAAATAATCACAAATTCCAGTTTGTAAGTTTCCACCCAAAAAAAGAACCAAGCTTGTAACTCGGCGAAATCAGTTTCAAATTCAACTGGATTCTGCAGGATTGAAAAAAGAAATTGCTGGCTTTTCCCAGCAATCAAATCGAACACACTATTGCATAGATAAGAAGAGGGAGAGAAAAGATATACCAAAAACGCAGCGATGCTGAGAAGAGGAGGCCATGAATTATTTTAACAAGAGAAGAAGAAGAAGAAATGCTCCATCTTCTTCCTTCTCCACGAACCGCTCTCCCTCTATTCTCTTATTCTTCTTCGAAAACGGCGTCGTATAGTATCCCAAAAAATTATAGATAGCTGAATAAATAAATAAATAAAGTGTTTTATTCGGTTGCTGTTTATGTGTTCGTGAATTCGTACGTTGTTGAGTTGAGTTTGGTTTTTGTCAGCGTCAGAAAGTTCCCAGAAAGAAAGAAAGAAAGTGATATATATCTGTTTGTCTTTCTTCTGAATATAAAGGGGGAGGGAGGGAGTAATGCCTTCTGTTCTTTAAGGGCGATCAGGGAGAGAGTCGGTGTAGTGTTTCGGAGATTCTGCTGTTCTTGTCCAGAATAAAATGGGCTACCAATTTTTTTATTTTTATTTTTATCCACTCGACTGGCATTTATTTATTTATTTATTGTTACTGAGGTGTCAAAAAAATATGTGCTTAATAGCTTCAACCTTTAGTGTGCTTGAATTTGCAGGATCAGGGGGGAATCGGACATCCTATTAAGCATATATTTTTTTGAGAAATATTTTTTTTTTAAAAGATAATGTTTTAAGATCTCTGATTTGATTACAGCCTCGAGATTAAAGAATAAAATGCGGCAGAAAATTATAAAGCATAGATTATATTTACTGTTAAAACTCCGGAGGCCTTTCTTTCTTTCTTTCTGAAGGGGGAGATGAGAGAAAAAGGAGAGAAGACTGGACTGGAAAATGAAATAAAGTGAGGCCTTGGAGAAGAGCAATGGACATGGCGACAAGGGAAAATGCAGCGGTTTTCGTTAGCCATTTTCCATCAGAGAGGGAATGTGTCCCTTGAGGAGAGAGGGGGAGCGTCGCCATATTACAGGGCCAAAGAAGAGGAGCTATATGCAACTCCTACACCCTACTAAAAACCTCTCCTAATCCCAACCAAAAAAAAAAACACTGCAGCACACACGAAGTGGTAAAAACTATAACTACTGTGATTAATAGGCCTATCCATAAATTCCAGGCGCCTCCCACAAAATATTCAACAGCGAAACTTCACATTTACATAAATCACGAGGAGATTGATCTCCCCAACAATCTACCACTACCTACGAATACCCATAAGATGGCACACAAGACTCCAACAATCGACAATAAAACAAATCCCTTATTTCTACTAGCGCTCCTTACACTTGCAGCGCCATTAGCTGCGACTACATTAATACTATTGACATTCATTCTGATCCTGCTAGCTGCGTCAACATTAATGCTTTTGACATTCATTCTGATCCTGCTGAAGCTTGACATTCGCTCAAAAGCCTTATTAACCAATGGATTCTCTGAAGCTGACGCAGGAGTAGTAGGGATGGACTCCACAAAACCCCACAAGGCAGAAGAGAACCAACCATCAGCAGCATCACCCTCTTTTCCAACTTGATTTCCGTTGGTTCTGGTAGAATTATTGCTGGATTCACACACAACACCTGAACATGACCAAAATGGCCTACTATTAGACTAAACTACATTCCAATGGTTGTTATTAATAATAAACTAAGGAAATACTTGTATTAGAACTCTTGAATCTGGCTCAAAGTCCCAAATTCACATAGGCTTTTCTGCCTCGCATGCCACCCATCTCATCATGAGCTCTGCATGGGTTGGCTTAAGACAACAGCGAGTTTTGTCCAAAAATAAAACAGTAGCTTAGTACACCAGATGGAAGACAGGATAAATGCAGTGATTCTGCTAGTCAAACTAGTTATATACCTGGAGTTGGTTGGAAAAGATTCCCATTATGTGATTCTGAAGCAGCTAACATATTACTTCTCTGACCATGCACCCATAGCTGATTGTTCATCTGCTCTGCATCAAAAAATTGTGGCTGCAGATCACAGTCTACTTGGTTGGCCACCAAATTTGACTGCTGCAACTGATAATCCACCGCATTTATTATTGAATCAGGCTGCAACTGGTAGCCAACTTGGTTAACCATGTCACACCCATAGGGATGCATATATGAATGTGAAACTGCTTCCTGATCAACAGCCCCCATGTCACGCAAAAACATGGCTGCATCATGGTACAGGTCAAACTCACTCAATCCATCAAAATCATCGAACTGCGAGTTTTCCACAGGTTGCTCAGTATTGGAGAAAGAAGGCTCTGGATCGATGAGATCATTAATTTCCAGGAAATCCTCTTCATTTAACTGGGGAGCCTGTTCATAGTTAGTGCCGGATGTGACCTCAGGTGCCTCATGCAATTGCAATGTTGAAGTACCTGACTGGTCAAAGTTAAAGCTGGTGTGTTTATTGCAGTGCTGACCACTTGTTGTCAACTCTCCAGCTGGCTCACAAACAAATTCCCTGAAGGATGGATCGACCAAAGTACTTTGCGCCTCTTCTTCCCCAGTAACCTGCAATGATGAAATTGATTAATTCAGTTGGATCCTGAAAAGGTAAAGATCAAGCAGAAGTAAAGAAACCACATAAAACAATGTAACTCTACTTTTGCTTTGTTAACACACAACCAAAGCAATTGTATCCTGCCAATCAATGTTATCAAACTATAAGCAAAAACAACTGGACCGTTTAAGACTTGTTTTGGACACGAATCAGTGCAAACCAATTTTGTGACACGACACAAGAACGGTCAAACTAGATATCACTCCGACTAAATACACCATAAACTTGTAATTACAACAGTACACCATAAACTTGTAATTACAACAGTCAGTATGCTTTGGGTCAGTCAAAGTGAAAGAAAAGGATGAAACGTTGAAGAAATTACCATAACACAAACCTGAGGCAGTAAATAAGTAAAATCATTGTTCTGCAGCTCGTTATGTGCAGGTTCTTCACCAATTTGTTTTATTATCTCCTCAAAATCATTCAGTGGCGGCTCAAGTTGAGCAGACTGTATGAAATTATCAACAAGAGTCACTTCATTGTGCTTCTTAACAGGAATCTCTGGAGTAAACATGCCATTGACACACTGAAATTCGTCATCAGCCCAGTCTTCTTCCTTGAATGGCGCTCCATAATGTTCACCATTCTTAGGACCAGCTCCGCTTTTTTTGTAAACCTTGTAAAGGGCATAATAATCCTGATGCAGGAAATACACGAAAGAAAAAAAATAATTAGCATCAAATACACAACAAATGAAAAAATACAAAACAAGACCACCATCCCACATACTTGCACATTTGAGCATCTCTTAAGTTCTTCTTCGTCCAAAGAATACTCATGCATCACCCAGTCAGTTCGGTCACCGTTAGGTGCACGGCCTCTGTAGAAAACTAGGGTCTTCTTCACCCCAACATTTCGAGAATTGCAGACAACAATGCGATCCTTCCCTGTTGCTTTCCAGTACCCCTGTCTGGTCGCCCTATTTGATCTTGCTCCATTAGGATACTTCCTATCCCTGGGACTGAAGAAGAACCATTGCCTATCTCCAGTCTTCAAAATGGATTGCCCTGCAAGATCATTACTTCATTTTTTTAGCAATAGATAATTCAATCTTCCAAACCCTAACTCAAACCTCCTGAAAAAAAAACTAAACAAACAAAAAATAAATTCACAGCAAAAACCATTGATATAAACTTTTGCAGTGCAAGAGATACAAACCCAAAAGAAATATACGATTACACTAAAAAAAAATCAAATCCAAAGCTCAAGGAGCCAAACAAACACACGGGAAGCTCAAAATCAGTCAAAAAAAGGTTCGCCTTGTACCAAAACCAAATGAAACAACATTTACTTTTAAAATGATTCCATCAAACCAATTTCATCACAACGAACCATTCCAAACCATAAAAATAAAAATAAAAACTCACCAGACAAAAATCCACAGAAAACCCACATCATTATTTCTGATACACAAACTAATTAACGTTGATCAACTCCCTAATTCCTGAAATCAAACCCTAAATCCTCCGATCAAATCCAAACCAAACAAAACCCTCAAAAATCAGACAAGAACAAAACCCAAGTCAACGCCCATAAAAAATAAAAATAAAAACTTCAAAAGGATGGCATACCAGGCAACTCCTCAGGATCCCACTTGTAAACATCAACCTCGCGAATAATATTAAGCTTTAACCTTTTCTTGCAGATCTTCCTCTTCAGGTAATAAACCACAAGCTCCTCGTCTGTCGGGTGAAACCTGAACCCAGGAGGCCATTCCTTATCATCAGCGCCGAAACAAGAGTCGGCGTTCACCGTCATCGATGAGATAGACCGACGAAGAGATAGAGAAATTTGAGAGAAATTTTTCAATTAAAAAAAATATATAAAGTTGTTTGTTGATCAAGCAAAGTAATGACCAAACAAAGGGAGAGATTGTGGTGGACTTTAAAGAAGCGGACGCGAAGTTACTTTGAGCTTTTTTGGTATACTTTTCAGGGTTTTGGTTGGGTGGGTTGGTGAGTAGTGTGTGTTATTGTAGGAGCGAGTGTGTTGTGATGTGTGTGGAGGGTTTTCGAGGGACTAAATTGATTTCTTTAGGAAAAATATTTTTTGCTGGCAGGGTTTTAGAGGGACTAGTTTGAATTTTTTGGGAAAATGTTTTGATTTAGCTTTTCCGTAACAAAAAGGAGCCCGATTTGTGTGTTATTGTGGGTAGTTTATTAGTTTTTTACTCGAAAATTTAAATATGTAAATTTAAATATTAAAAAATCAAACCGGCCTTGGGACGGGAAAGGATAAAACTTTTCAAGCCATTAAGTTTTATTTCTCCCCGCTAGAAGTTAATTTTTATTTTTTTTTAGCTAGAAGGCGGCTTAAACTCAAGCCATAGCTTCGTGTTTCCTGAAAAATGTGGGTGTGAAGAAGTTGATGTGTGTAATTTATTAAAAAAACATTTATTCTTTTTTCATCTGTCTTTCTCCTTGCAATGTTAAGCTTTGAATTACAATTATTAACTAGGTTGGTGGCTAATACCATGCTGCTGGTTGAGCTTGATTTTTTAAAAATTTTAAAAGAGTATGAAAAGTTTGGGATTCGGATTATTACCTCAACTGAATTCAAGAAGCTCAGTTAATTTAATAATATAATTAAAAAAACAACAACAAAATAAATAACCAAACTAAACAAAAAAAAATAACAACGATCAACTCAAAAGATAAATGCTTGTCAGTATTGTGAAAAAGATATCATTCCAATATTCTTAGAAGATTTGCATGATCTTATTTGACAATAAAACAAAAATTATATGAGATCATGATAACCATTTAGAAAGTAAAGTGAAAAAAATCAAAAACTCAATTTCAAATAAATCAAATGTTGAGATATGAAAAAAAATCAAATTAAAAAAAAGATTTGATTCTGCTCGAGTCAACCTATCTATTTTATAACCTAGTTATACAACCGAAATAACCTCATATAAAAAAAATTCAATAAAACTATGAATCGCAATGCTCAAATAACCCAAATGTCAAAGGGAAAAACTAAAAAAAAAAAAAGTCGACCCGGGTTAACATTAAACACGTTAATCATGACAGATTGAGATAATCCTCTAGAAAGAAAAGTGCATAAAATCATAAAGATCAATCTCCAATCAACCTAATGTTGGTGATGAAATTTAAAAAAAAATATAATAATTTTAAAAAGTGACTAAAAAAGACTGAAGTCAACTCAAACTATTTTTCAAAACAGTGACTTGGGTTATGAGATTGTGACCAACCTCACAAAAGGCAAGCAAAAAAAACTACGAAGCCAAATTCCCAAACAACTAAATATCGAGGGATGAGGTTGCAAAAAAAAAATCAAAATAGGGGTCCAAACAAAATAAATAGCAATCAGAAAAACAAGAACTGAATTTGCATTAAAAATAAAGCAAAATATTGATGGGTGAAATTTTTTTAAGTCATTTAAAAAATGATAAAAAATAAATAGTAATTAAAAGAATAATGATCAAATTTAATATATAAATTAAATGAAACCATGTGACGAGGGATGAAATTGAAAAAAAATCAATAAAAAAAATTATTTTAAACAAGATAAATAGTAGTTAAAAAGAATGAGGATTAAATATGATATCGAAACAAAATGACATGACACTTTTTAATTGTGGCAAGCTAATTTGAATCCCAACGAGAGGAAAGAGAAAAGCAGGAGGAGAATTAAAAAAATTTGTCGAGCCCCTCCATGGTGCCTTTATTAATACACATCAAAAACTGAAAATAGTGCAACTAGTCGTTTCCAACACCGCCGTGAAATTTGATGTTCAACCATTAGAGGAGGCCACACGCGCCACTGGAACACGACGGGCTTCCTCTAGCTACACGCGCTAAGCAACTTACCTGAGTTTTCGTATTAGTTTTAGTTTTATTTTCGGTCTCTTTACACTGAAGTGTTCTAAATAAGTTGAATTGTGTTTTATTTTATAAAACTCAGCATCAACAAATCACTTGAAATTTCCCTTGACATTGCAAGATCTCTGTATCAAAGGCAATCAAAACAAGCTATAAAATCAAATCTCTTATATAGCAAATGTGAAGGGACCAGACTGAAGAAAAAAGAGTCGAGGGACTGTAATTCAAAAAGAGACATGCTTTCCCTTTACCTTGCAAATTAGTTATTGATATTGGCAAAAAAAAAAAAAAGGGACTGCACATTTTTTTCAAGCTTCAAATCCAGTCCCTGGAATTCTAATTATTTTAAATTAATAAAATTAATTTTCGTTTCACCAAACCAATAATTAACCAAGTGATGAAATATTTTCTCAGCACCCCGAGATCCCATACACGCATGAAAACAAATCACCAAGTGAGAGCAATTTCAAGATACCAAATAAGAAGACAGAGAAATTGAGAGCCTAAAGTGTAAAAAAAAAAAAAAATTGCCGGAATGAACAGTGCTTCCCCTCACCGTAACGTGAATAACTTCATTGTAGAATATAAGAAGAGATGCCATCGAGAGTGCTGCGTGTTTTGGTGGGAAAAAAACAGCTGTCGGATTTGATACAAACGACAAAGCAGGAGAAAGTGTAAGA
>Ga0325414_1003810_pt1 | contig 15728 bp, 10 predicted proteins | sample PopdelMetagenome_8_FD_206183 | JGI IMG/M metagenome (GOLD analysis project Ga0325414, IMG submission 206183) | Populus deltoides microbial communities from Bellville, Georgia, United States - Leaf-PdKOR-R3 | ecosystem: Host-associated > Plants > Phyllosphere > Phylloplane/Leaf | place: USA...
TAGGATATATTTATCATTTATATTTTATAAAAAATCATTGCCCTTGCTTAATAAAAAACCGAAGTGAAGATTATTTAAAACCTTATTTGTTAGATTTATATAAAAAAATAAAATAAAAAATATTTTTAAAATATAGTTTTGTATAAAATATTCATTCGGCTCAACCAATATAGATTAACATAGTTTTTTAGAATAAGTAGACAAAAGCAAGGGTGGCCATGTCAAAGCTATTAGCTACTTGACACTGTGGTGTTACAAAATGGACGTTATAGTAACCAAGCCCAATAAAACACTTAAACTATATACTAAATTTAATGTATCCAGTGAATGCTCCCGGAATATATACTTGGTCATCTTCCCTAGCTTGCATGTTGCATGTGCTCTTCGAATACAACTCTTATGTGATTTGCATTAATTAAACTTTTAGGCAATTCAATTTATTTTTTTCCGATCATAAGTTAAAATTTAGTTTAGTGTTCGAAAAAAATTTAGTGCCTTTACCAAAGAAAACAAAAACTTGGTGCATACACAGACAAGGTAATCTTCAAGGAAAATATTATATGAATTAAAAGAATTTTATTGGAAAATACAAATACATTATCTTACCATAAAAAAAAAACCACATGTCAAAACTAAAAAGATTTATACTCTGTGTACAAGGAAATAAGTTATGATCACCACGAGGTGGTATGCCTGCGTGCTACCGCGGGGCAGCCTTTTATTTCCATAAAAATATCAACAAAATATAAGATCCTAAGGAATTGGGTTATAAGGCAGACTCGAGAGAATGGGGTTAGGACGTCGGACCTAGGGGATTGGGTTTGTGGCCGGATCCAAGGGAGTTGGGACCATCCAAGTTCGGACCATCCAAGTTCGGACCCAAGAGGGTGGGGGTCCTTGGCTGGACCCAAGCGGGTTGGGTTTAGAGTCGTGTCCGGACCCAAGGGGTTGGGGTTTGGTTCCTTCCGTGACCGGACCCAAGAGGGTTGGGTTTGGGGTCCGCGTTCGAACCCAAGAGGGTTGGGTGGTGGGTCTGTGTTTGACCCAAGAGGGTTAGGGGTTGGGCCAGTGTCATGACCCAAAGAGGTTTGGGTTTGGGTCCTTCCGTGTCCAAACCCAAAATGGGTTGGGGTTGGAGGTTAGGTCTAGACCCAAGGGGGTTTGGGTTTAGGTCCTTCCATGTCCGAACCTAAAATGGGTTAGGGTTGGGTCTGGCCATATTCGAACCCAATGGGGGTTGGGTATTGGTCCTTCCCAGTCCGGACCTAAAGGGGTTGAGGGTTGGGTTTATGTTCAGACCCAAGAGGGTTTGGGTGTAGGTCATTCCAAGTCTGGACCCAAAAGGGTTTGAGTTTGGGCTGGGGTTGGCGTCCAGACCCAAAATGGGTTTGGGTCCTTCCCTATCCCTACCCAAAAGGGTTGGGGGCTGAGTCTTTGGCTAGACCTAATGGGGTTGGGGGCTAGGTGCGTGTCCGAACCCAAGGGGGTTTTGATTTGGGTCCCTATGTGTTCGGTCCCAAGGGGGTTTGGGTTTGGGTCCTTCCCTGTTCGTACCCTAAATGGGTTAGAGTGGGTCAGAGTCCGAATCCAAGAGGGATGAGGGCTGGGTCCATGTCCGGACCTAAAATGGGTTAAGGTGTGGGTCCTTTCCTGTCCGGACCCAAAAGGGTTGTGGGTTAGGTCTGTGGCTGGACCCAATCTGGTTGGGGGCTAAGTCCGTATCTAGACCCAAGAGAGTTTGGGTCTTTTCGTGTTCGAACCCAAGATGGTTTGGGTTTGGGTCTTTTCGAGTCCTAGACCTAATATGGGTTAGGTTAGCGTTTGGATCTGGAACTAAGAAGGTTTAGGTTTAGGTCTTTCCCTGTCCAAACCATAATTGGCTTGGGGTAGGGTCGATGTCCGGACCTAAGGGGTTGGGGGATGGGTGCATATACGGACCCAAAAGGGTTTGGGTCCTTCCCAATATGATTGGGGTTGGGGTTGGGGTGTGGGTTCATACCCAAGGGTTTTTGGGTTTGGGTTCGTCCGTGTCTAGACCTAGAGGGGTTTGGGTGGGGTTCGGAGTCCGACCCAAGAGGATTGGGTTTGGGTCCTTCCGTGTCAGGACCCAAAATGGGTTTAGGTGTGGATCCTTTCCTATTCAGACCCAAATGGGTTTGGGTTTGGGTCCTTCTATGTCTGGACCTAAAGGGGTTTAGGATGGGTTCGGAGTCTGGACCCAAGGGGTTTAGGTTTGGGGTTAGTGTTTGAACCCAAAATAGGTTTGGGTGTGGGTCTTTCCATTTCCAGGCAAAAAAGGGTTTGAAGATGGCTTCGTGGCTGGACCCAATAGGGCTAGGGGCGGGGTCTGTGCCCAAATCCAATAGGGATTGGGTTTGGGTCCTTTCGTGTCAGGACCCAAAATAGGTTTGGGTGTGAGTCCTTTCCTATCCGGACCCAAGGGGGTTTGGGTTTGGGTCCTTCCGTGTCCGTATCCAAAGGGGAAGGGGTTTGGGATGGGTTCGGAGTTCGGACCCAAGGAGTTTGAGGTCAGCAGCTGGACTCAAAATGAATTTGGGTGTGGTTCCTTACATTTCTGGGCCCAAGAGGGTTGGGGGATGGCTCCGTGGCCGGACCCAATGGGGCTAAGGGCTGGGTCCTTGCCCAGACCCAAGGGGTTTGGATTTGGGTCCTTTTGTTTCCAGACCCAATGGGGTTGGGGTTGGGGTACTTTCGTGTCCGAACCCAAAGGGGTGTGGGATGGGTTCGAAGTCCGGATCCAAGAGGTTTGAGTTTAGGGTCAGCGTCTAAACCCAAAATGGGTTTTGGAGCGGGTCTTTCCCTGTCCGGACCCAAGAGGGTTGGGGTTTGGGTCCTTCCATGGCTGAACCAAAGAGTGTTTGGGTTGGGGTATGCATCCAAACCCAAGACATGTGAGTCGCTTGACCCTAGAAAGGGGTCCATGTCAATAGACCCACTGGCCTGGTTGGGCAACAGGTTCGCGGGTCTAGCCCAGCACTAGGGCATGACAACCTAAGCATCATGTGTCTGCAACTTGGGGCACAACCCCTCCCCTATACAGCCTTGGAACTTGTATGGCTGGTGTTGTACTGGTGTTGTAACCCATTTTTGGGTCCCCGCATAAAAAATAAGAAAATACAAAAAAATCAAAAATATATGTTCGAAAAAACCCAAAAAATAATAACAATGAAAAAAGGATGCCAAAGCGCCTAGAAAATAGTCAAAAATTGATTGAGGAGGTTCAAAAATACAAAGATTGAAATTTGACAGTATTCTGTTGACTAATAAGAGCCCTGTTGACAAAAAAAATTCAATTTGAGGAAGAAAAATCCAAGATCAGATATTTATGAACTTGATTAAATTTTATTGAAGGTTTAATTAAATTTATGGAGGGTTTGATTGCAAGGAAAATTGATTTTGAAGTCAATTTGGGCTTTAATTGGAAGAAATTAAAGTTCTAAGGTCAAATTATAATTTTTTTAGAGTTAATTTGGTCAAATCAGGGGATTAATTGCATAAATATTGAAGTTTGATGACCAATTAGGGATTTAATTAAAGAAATCCGAAACCAAGGATTAAACTGGAAAAGGCTTGTAAATAGAGAGGCTGTAATTAAAACCGAATCAGGGTCTAAATTGAAGAAATTAGAAGTTTACTGATCAATTAAGGGTCAAATTACATAAATCAGAGACCAATGATCAATTTGGGAAAGGCGGCCAACTTCAGGGCCGAGGATTGAATTTGGCAGGGATGCAATTGAATTGATTTTTAAAATCAAAATGACAATTGAGAACTTGATTGAACAAATCACAAATTGAAGACTGATTTGGACTTTGACACGCTTTTTGGGTTGGTGCTAGCCCATTTCATTTTCTTTATGTTGGGCTGTGCTGGCCCATTCCAATTAAATACCTGATTTTCATCAACTAAAAAATGAAAAAGGAAAAAAATGTTTTTTTGTGCATAAGACCAAGTGTCTCAAAGTTAAAAAATCATATCGGTTTTTTATCGTACATCAAAAAAAAATGTTTTAGCATGTATTTTGGTTTTAATAACTAGTTTATTAAAGTAAATAGAACATTGACCAATATTTCAAAAAAATCAAAAAATCTTTTTGTTTGGTTTTGGTACCAGGGATTACGAATTTATACGTAAAACGTATTCCCGGTATTAAAAAGTTTTATTTATTTATTAATTTGCTTAGATTTTTTATTAGACCATAAAACAATGCAGCTTACCTTAAGTAGGGCGTATTTGAGGTGCTAATACCTTTTCTTTACGCAACTAGTCTCCGTACCCTATTTTTTAGACCAATTAGAGTTCTTAGTGACCAAAATACTAGGTGGCAACTCTCAATCCATATTTTACTGATAAGAGACAAGAATTCCTTTTCTTTTTATATGTTGCCACATAAACCTTTACAAATTTCCTTGAGTGTTGGATGATTGTCGCGACGCCACACACGTGTGACAGCTGGGAATGATTGCCCTTGCGCCAGGTGTTCTTGCCTGGGGCTGCAGCACACAATGCCCCCACAAAATGTGCAATCCACAGTGCAATGAGTCTTTGTGAACAATACCATTTTTAGCACTATTCCAATCCACGGTGCAATGAGTCTTGATGAACACGTATATGAGTTTGAAGTTTAAAGTCCACTTTGCTTAAGAAATACTAGATCTATAGGCCCGTGCTATATATAGTTGGCCAAAATAATTTTTTATTGATAAAAAATATTTAGATGTTGCAACATGTTTTAAAAAACTAAAAAAAATCACAACACAGTGTATAGACCCAACTAAGCCAAATAAATTGGTGTAATTTAATTAGATATCAAAAGAACATACAACGATAATAAATGAATTGAACTAAGCAAAACAAAGTTTTCATTAGAACTTGAACAGAAAAAATGCCTACAAAAATGAAAAAGTCAATAAAGCTCAAGTCATAGTCAACCCAACATGGAAGAGCAAAGCCAAAAAATAAAATAAAATAACAACTTGAGACAACTAAGTGAGCATGCTAAATTTGAAATCCGGGTCATAATACTAAGAAAAGACAATAGAAAACAAATAAAAATAACAATGAAGCCAAATTTGGAACAAATCTAACGTATAAGGATGAAATAATAAAAATTAATTAAAAAAACAGCCCAAAAAAACCCAGGTCAACTCGACAAATCCACGATCCAGTTGATGAGATTGGGATAACCAAATTAAAAGAAAATAAAAAAAATCCCGAAGCTGAATTTCAAAAATCAAAACTCGACATGGAATGATGAAACTGGAAAAAAAAGTATAAAAAAATAAAAACAAATAGGCCAATGTTAACCTTAATTAAGTTTTCAAACCTGTGACTCAGATCATGAAATCAATATCAACCCATAAAAAAATAAAGCTAAATTTACAACCAATCCAATATTAACAGATGAAAATAAAAAAAAAATTCTATTTTACAAAATAGCATAAAACAAAAAACTAGTAATAAAAAAAACAAGGACTGAATTTTAAATCAAAACAAATGAGAGGATAACATACAATTTGTTATTAAATGATAAAATTAAAAAAAATCAATTTCATGAAAGGTCTTGAAAAAAAAGTAATTAAAAGAATGAAAATTAAATTTAAAAAATAAAATAAAAGGAAAACCTTTAATTTTTATTGAAAGGTGAATTAAAAAACACTTTTAAATTTTATAAAAGGACTCAAAATAAAAACTTAGCAATCAAAAGCATAAAAATCAAATATGAAATAATAATAAAATGAGAGGACAATTTAAATTTTTTTTATAAGCTACCGTGAATTCTAAGGAGAGAATAGGAAAAAAAGGGAAAAAAATAGAGAATAAAAAACCTCCAACTATAAATGATTGTTATACAAACTACACACACCTCTCCATATGAAAGAGCATGAAGCGCCACATATATATCCATCATGGAAGGGCATGTTTGGCTAATGAAGAAGGTAGAACGTGCCACCATAGCGTTGTGACCTCCTTTACTATGTGGTGTGTGCATTACATATACTAGCCAAACTTACATTACCCGTTAACTATAACCCCTTATATTTTTTTTTTAGAATCCAATTTGGTCCCTCGAGCCTTAATGATTTTGAATTAATAAAATTTAAACATATTTTGACAAATTGAACAGTAACTAAGCACCAGATCTTTTCTTTGACATCATGAGACCCTTATATATAGACAACTAGAATAAAAAAATTAAGTCAATTCCAAAAAAAAAAAACTTGAAGGATCATGTTAAAAAAAAACAAAAATTGAAAAAAAAAAGAAGAAATTATTTGTCCTGACCATGCAACTCAGTCCCTAATGGGACAAAATTATAGGAGCATAATATTTGTCAAAGTCTTAAATTTGATCCCCGAATCTTTAATTACAATAAACCAATAAAATAAAATTTTATTTTACAAAACCAAGCATCAACCAAACAAAAAAAATATATCCTCGACACCTTGAGGTCCTCATTCGTAATTCGCAGACACATAAAACAATCCTTCAATCATATACCCATATTATTGCAATATCAAAGCAACAAATTAAGAAAAAATGAAGTATCAAAACATAAAAAATGCCAAAGACAAGAAAGAAAAAAAATAAAACCATTATAGATTACTATTGTAATCCACAATGATCTTTTTTGAGTTACAATAACTTCAAGAGAATATTTTTTAATATAATATTATGAAATACAAGTTCATTCTTATATAATAAATTAAAAGAAAATAAAATAAAAGTTACATCAAGTATTCTTTTTAAGATATTTTTACAATTTACAATATTTGTTTTAGTAATACTAATGACTTACTGTTCATAATTTAATAATTGTAAAATTTTACATTTAAATGATATACAATTTAATTACCTCCACCACCCTCTCTATTTTGGATGTCATTACACTTTATACTTGGTGTTTTGAAAACTTTATATTTTCATCTTCTATTTTTCTTATGATTTCACTTTTTATCATTTGCTAAAGAGTTGTTGACTAATCATTAGAAATTGAGTTTTTTTTTGATAAAATGCTATAAGTTGATCAAATAACTCTTAAAAAATTATCTTCCTTTTCAAAATAAAAATTATTAACCTTGTTGTTAGGGTAATACAACCATTTTAACGTGATTTATTGGTCAATATCACATTGATTAGGACTAATCGGTCTTTTTATATTTTTTTAGCACAATGAAAGTACTTAATCACCTTTAAGAGCAAAATAAATAAATAAAAAAAGTGGCATCAATAGGCTTTTCAGTCTTTTTCTTTTTCTAAACACAGTGTAATGATTTAATTACTCTTAAAATCATAAACTATTAAGCTGGCATCCATGGTCTTTTTTATATTTTCATCTGATTTTTTTGTTATAATTAAGTTAATAGAGGTGTGATTTGACATTTTAACAAACAAAAATATTATTTCAAATAATGTAATTAGCACTTACAATGTATGTACGAGCAAGTGGCAGGCACCCGCAACATTCATACAATGAGTGGGGCGTCATGTAATGAACGAAAGGTGAATTTCAAGATGGCATTCTAATTGTCACGGTGGCCCTTCTATCCCTATCAGCGTGTATAGTCAATGAACTTGCGGTTTGACGTGGGTAACATTTTCTTTTCTTTTCTTTTTTCTCTCCTTCTCGGTTTTTGCTTCTTACCCTTCTAATTCTCAAAGCAGCCATTCAATTTGTTTCTTCTTTTTATTTGATCTCAGTTTTTTTTATTACTATTCGTTTGAAATAATTTATAAAATTATATTTTTTTCTCAATTTTATCCTTCAATGTTTTTCATGTATCATATTTGGTCATCATTATTTTGATTGTTTTTTTTCCTTATCATTTTCTTGTTGTATTTTTTTTCAATTTCATCCCGAAATATTTTATTTCATTTAATTTTTATACTATATTTGGTCCTCATTCTTTTAATTTCTATTTTTTAATCATTTTCTTGATTTATTTTATTTTTCAATTTTGTTCCTCATTGTTTTATTTTGTTTAATTTTTTTATGAGATTTGGTTCTCATTTTTTTATTGCTATTTTTTTATTTTTAAATTTTTGATTATCGATAATTCAGTTTGTGATTTTTTTGGTTTGCCTTCAATAGGGGTAACTCAATCTCATGAATCAGATTATAATTTTTTAAAATTAGAACCATTTGACTTCGACCTTTTTTATGTTTTTTTAAATTGATTTTTTTCTGTTTCACCCTTCAACTTTAGGATATTAGGCCTTTAACTTCGTGATTTTTTTCACTTTTCTTTCTATAAGTTTTTCTCGATCTCATATCCCGAGTTACGGGTTAATCGAATTAACTTGGGTAACTCGAGTTTCTTTTCGATGTTTTTTTTATTGATTTTTTTTCAGTATACCCTTTATCATTTATTTTGCTTGAGAGTTGACATCTATTATTTTTTTTAATTTCTTTTGTATGAGGTTATCTCAACCACTCTATCGGGTTGCAAATTTGACATACTCATTTAAGTCAGGTTTTTTTAAAAAAAAAACAATTGATTTTTTAATGACTCAGGTCCCAAGTTTTTCTTGCTTTGTTAAAAATATTATCATCACCAAAACATCATATTTTTATGTTAAAAAAATTTAACTTTGCTCGTGGCATAGCGCAAGTCACCTATTTAGTAACTCTTAAGAATAAGCATATAATAGACAAGTAAAATATCATTTAAAAAAATTATTAGAAAAAAATTATTCATTTTACTCAATCTCATTTCATTTTAGTATGAATAGAAAAGAACGAACAAAGTGTTTTGCTTTCATTCATAAGCAAGCATATCCTTTATTTTCTTATTTTATTTTTATTACATGATTTATTACAAAAAAAAACATATTGGTGAATAACTGACATGAATTTTAAAAAAACATAAGTATTTTTTCCTGAAAAAAGAAGAGTAATTGATAAGATAAAAGTATAATACTTTCTAACTTCTATTAAAAAAATATGGATATTTTTTAATTTTAAATAGTATAGAAAGAAAAGTTAACTTTATTATTCTTGTGGTAGACACCATATTTTTTTTAAAAAAAATAGAAGGTTCAAAGTGTGATAGCATCCAAAATATAAGATGATAGAGGAAATTAACTCATGATATATTTGATTTTCATATAAAATAAATGATACACATGCTCATGTGTAAATAAAGTGAACTAGGCTTGATGTGTTTGAGTTTGCTCTCTTATCTAGTTCGATGTATATACACATTCAAGGTGACGTAATGATTTGTAACTTGAAGCCCAATTATATTTTGATAATTAAAGCTTTGTTGATTACTTGTTTTATATTAGCTCGTTTAATTATTTGTTATTTCTCCTACTTTTCATATATGTTCTCTACTTATGTGTTGCATGAGTGCGAATCGAGTCCTTGGATAATCACAATCTCAGATAACATGAGTTTTGTTATAATTATGTCACCATTCAACCTTTCAAAGAAGGCTTCTAGGTAAAAAGCAATAAATGAATTGATAAATATACATTTGGTTTTGTTATAATATTTTCGTATTATTTGTGTTAGAGCTCATTTTTAACTCCTTTTATTTTAACAAATCTTTAAAATTCACATTGTTAAAAAAAATGTATTTATATGATTTTTTTGAATTTCTAAAATTATTTTCATTCTTTTTAGTGAGGTAACAAGTCGATTTCCTCTCTCAATTCTTTCCTATGTCAACTACAATTTTCTCTCATAAACAACTATCTTAGCCCCCCAAACTTAAAACTTTTTTAAAAAGCATAATAAATACTCATCAAAACTCAAAATTAAACTTGAAATTCATAACTATTCTTCAACAATTTGAAATTTTACCACATCTAATAAGTCATCTTCAAATAAAAAAAATGGTGCTAGCTCAAGTAAGGAGGTTGTTTATGAGTAATAAGCACAAGTAAAGCTATGAAAAATATTTCTCAAGAAGTAGTGTTGTTCAATGTAGAATAGTAAATTTTCAAGACTTTGACGGCTTAGATTTTAAGAAATGGTTTGATCAAGTTGGATTAAACGATTTTATTTCAATTGACATGTCTTAAAATTCCATTTTGATTCAATAATTATGTATTAACATACTTGTGGTTATGGTGACAACGAAGATTTGTTTATTTGAAGTAGAGTTGATGGAATTGATATTATATGTACACTTAAAATCATGAATGATTATATTGATTCTAAATTCTTTAATATATCTCAAATTTACAAGACAAATGATTGGGTTGAACTCAAAAGGTTTCCATCTAAGATCATTTTTTATTGATGTTTGGTCATGAAATTGACGTTGATTATGATGTATTTTTTTTTGATAACCCGGGATGTCCGGGCCAACTTACACGCACCACGACTAATCCCCGGACCCACTGAATACCCTGCAAGCCTAGTAGGTAGATAAAGCACTGCGGGGGTGACAGACGTGCACGTTGAGGCTTGAACTCAGGATGCAGAGGCAGGGAAACCCTGCCAAGACCGCTGGGCCACAAGCCTCGGTGCGATGTATTTTCTTAATAAAATGTGGTTTGTCCCATAATATCCTAGCCTATTGTGTTTTTATTACTTATCTTTGAAAAACAAGGGATCAAACTTTGTGATATGGATGTAATGAAATATAGGTATGATTTTTTTTGTTAAGATAACTTTAAGTACCTAAGGATAAGTAATGTGTTAATTTTATCTTCATTGAGAACCATGTCAACTAATAAAAAAAAATTAAGGATGAAATTTAGAAAAAAAAACCTTTGGAACCATCTTCTTTCTAGTATAGGTTTAAAATTAAATTATGTGAGAGTTTTTATAACATGATCCAGTCGACTTAGCCAGTTCAAAAGTAACCTGACATACCAATAAAAAAAATATAAGGATGAAATTGAGAAAAAAGTAATGAAATTGACAAAAAAAAAACTCTCAACCTGACTTCATGCCTAACTCAAGTTTAAAATTAAACCGTGTGAGAGTTATTTTGACGTAATTCAGTCATCTTGGCCAACTTAAAGGCAACTCAATTAATTGTTAAAAAAATATAAGAATGAAATTAAGAAAAAAATGACGAAATTAAAAGAAAAAAAGAGAAGGAAAATGAAAAAAATGTATGAATTGAAAAAAAAAAGCCCAAGTAATATGTTATAATTAAATTAACATTATTGATTAAATAACATATGTGAAATAAAACATAAAACATAAAACAAATCCATTTATTCCAAATTAAAAATTCCAATATTGGTCAATAATCAATATGTAAGCACAGTGACAAAGTCTTGGCACCCTGAATTTCGCGTTGAAAACTTCTCAATTTGTGCTTCTGGGTATAGCATAGGTATCAATATATATTTATGTAGACTATAATTATAAGTCTACTTAAACAATTCCCTTAGGGATAGATTAGCAATATTCCAATTTCATCCTTTCTATTTATTATATCACTCGTTTCTAATACAACAACATGAGAGAAGAAACACAGATGACCACTTTGTGCTGGCCAGGAAGGTTTGTGACTGCTTCTCATAAGGAAATCCTGCCTTTTTGGAGTCATCTGCTGACCATATAAACATACCATGAAGTTTTTTCGCATGTCTATGCTTACTACAAGCCTAAAAAACCCATTTTTAGGAGATAAACCCCCACTTCCATCAGTACCGAAGCTCACTAAAACCTTTCCTCCATTATAATTAGAGGTCTGAGTCTCAAAATGATCAAAGAATTGAGAAATAATTGTCCCCTTGTCATAGGCATAAAATTGAAAATTAATATAGTCTATTAGATGTTCATACTTCCTCCATAGGGCCAAGTAATATGGTTGCACAATCATTATCATACGGTGCTATTGATGCAATTGACACTATTTTTTGTTCCTTAAGGTGGGAAAGAAGGCGATCGATGCACTCAGCAAATGTATTTGTCTTCGCATCGAAGTGCTCATAGTCTATATCAATTCCATCCAGATCATACTCTCGAGCTATCTTTGTTATTGAACTGATAGTATTTAATCTGGGTTTGAAGAACACATACTGCCCTCTTATGGTATCACCTCCAAGACTAATACATACTTTGACATTTGAATAGAGGGCTTTGGTTGCTGAAACATGTGGTGGGCTAAGGTTGTCTTCATCCTAGTATGCTTTAAACCAACCATTGGTTGGTGAAGGAGAAGAAGATGAGGTGTAGTCAATCACGAAGGAGAGAATGAAGTGAACTTTGACTTTGGAATTAATAGGGACATCTGAAAACTGAACACCTTTGCCTTCAGCTCCAATATACTGTTTAAAGAGCTTGGAGTTTGCTGGGGTGACTACCTGGATTGATGAAAATGCAGAGACTAACACTAGGAGGATAGGGATGTGATCTATGGCTGTTGGAACAAGTGAGTTGTGCTTATGTTTTGTGGTAGCTTGGAAGGTATTAGTGCAAGTGAATGATGACTAAATTATCATATATACCAGAGGCACTAAGTAGTTGTTTCTTTGCATTTGTCAGATTTGTGGTTTCAGAATAAAGTTTAGTTGGGCTTGGACTTGGGAAAGAGATTGAAGAAGACATCGGTGGTGCTTGAATATTTATACTGATTTTTGTAGATTGTAAAAGGCTCCTAATAACATGCCAAGCAAATAAATCCATGCAAGTGAAGCCAAGAAGAAGGAAACTTTTATTAATTTAGTTTTAGAACATGTTATTTGTGAGATAGTTCTTGTTTATGAATATTAAGTTTATATTATTCGATATCAATTCACGTTGGAAGTAGATGGTTCACGGGATTCTATTCTGCTTGATTTAATATTTCAACTTTGTTGGCAGATAGCATGTGAAAGACGCACAAATTAGGTGCGTAAGGAGTGTTATTTTTTGTTTACTCAATAATTTATTTTATTTTACATAATTAAATTTAAATTATTGTTAATAAGAAACAGGGTCCTAAAAACCCTCTCCTTTCCTATTTCTATTTGCCAATTATGATAGCCACAATCCTATATTAATTCAATGTTTTTTTTTTAGATAATGAGGTGGCTTTTAATGTTAATTAAAATAAAATTAAATAAAAAACTAGAATTCATCAACCTTTTAAAGTGGCATATGAGAAGAATCATAATGAATTCGCAAAGTGTTTCTTTTTTTCATTTTAGTTAATTTTTTTTATTTTATTATTTGATATTGTGTTGATTAGGAGTTTAATAGTTTGTCTTAATTTGTATTCTATGAGATTTTGCAATTTTGAAAAAACATTATGATAATAGGTTGATACTAGATTTCACAAAACAAAAATCAACTTTTTATTTGTATGAAATTTAATGTCAACTCTAGCCCTCTTTATTTTTCTTGCCTTTAGTTATTAATTTTATTTTTTATTTGATCTTTGGATGTTGTTTTGATTGGAATGTGAGATTTATAATTTATTTCAATCTATTTTTATGTTATTGGATTGATGCTCAATTTCACGAAAAAGAATTTGATTTTATTGTTTTTAGAAAAATTAAAAATAAACGGACCAAAATTGAAACAAAGAAAAAATGGGAGGCTTTCATTTAAAACAAAAATATGTTAGCGCCTAGATGTTTTTCAAAATCATTTCTGGTCCCTTTAATTTGAAAAATAAACGTTTTAGTCCAAAATTTTATTTTTCTTGCATTTTAGTTTTTTATGAAAGAGAGAGAAAGTTGATGAATAACCACTCCTTAACAATGAAATTTGTCATTTTTTTATGTAACAAGTTACATTTGATGATGAGAGATCTATTCAGGTCTTTTTTTCTCTTTATCTCACCCAAAAAATAGATTGGGACTTCAGAATTTATTTAGATTAAAGGTGAATTTTTTTAATTAATTGAATGTTACTTAAAGACAATAAATGAGTTTCTTGAGGTCATCTAAGGTGTTTTAAGTTGAACAAAAAAATCTTTAGCACTTGAAGTCAGTTGCTAAACTTTTCAATCACTTCTGATGGCTGGAATCTAGAACTACACTAACAAAAATTGGTCCAACCCACAATAATAGCGCGAGAAATAAACTAGAATATGCTAAAAATACCTATATATAAAAATTAATTTATATCAATTAGTTACCATTTTTATAAGAGTAAAACTCACCAGCAATTAAATTCATTTAGTTACTCTTATTAAAAAAGAAAAAAGGGATCATTTAGTTGTTTGAGTTAGTCAAAAAGGCATTTTAATTACCTTCCCGACTAATTAACATATTTTGAACATTATTTAATTTGCTCTCTTTCTTTATTTAGTTGGTGTAACTCAAGTAATTATTTATTTTCTACGTGAGATTGGCTATCTAATTAATTTCTATTGATTTTAATAAATACCTAAGATTTATTAGAATCAATTTATTTTAGTCTACATAATCAAGAGTTCATTTATGTTTGAGAAATTAAGATGCGAGCACCCCCAAAACATCCATTCGAAAGAACAATTACCCTTGATAAATAATTGGCCTTTATTTATTTCTATCGTCTACTGCCTAAAATCTCATTTTATTTATTTTATTATTATTATCATTCCTAAAATCTAATTAATTTCTATTGATTTTTGTTTTATTCACTATTTTTTATTAGGAATCAACAACATTAAGTTTTAGGTTTATGTTTTTTTCCTTTCATCCGCTAGGTCTCCATTCTTTCTCCTCTTTATTATCACTATACTTTTTCTTTAAAAAACACATTTGCTTAAATCACCCATAATTAGTAACAGTAATAAAGAACAAAGTAATAATTGAAAAGCAAGAGAAATTTAGAAATTATACTTGAGATTTATGAGTTAATTTAGAGGCCTCGAGGTTTGTCTATGGAGTTTGGGATAGAAATAAAGGAAGGAAATAGAGGTCCTGAACCAAGCAAGCTAAGAGAAAGAATGAAGAGGAAAAACTTTTTTTCAACACTCTTTCCTCGTTGCACCCTTTCATAATAGGTCCCCTATTTATAATTACAAGTGTTGTATAGCTATTGGTGAGCTTGGCAGCAACCATGATTATTTTGTGTGGTGGGCTTATCTTTCTTTTATGTACATAGATAAGCCAAAGAATCTAAACAAATGTTAAGTAATAGGGTATAATCTCCTATAAGGGAGATGGGATAAAAATAAGGAAGAAGAAAGATTTTTTTTTCATAAGAATTGCCATTACCCAATTTTTCATCCTTGATTTAAAAAAAATATGTTTTCGATGCATTACGGTCATTTGCATGATCATTTTGTGATTTTTGACTATTTTTATCTTGTTGATGTCTTTTTAAAAAATCAAAATTATGCTTTTGGTGAATTTTATTCATTAATACATTCATTTCATAATTCTTGGTTATTTTTCTTATCGAATTGACATTAATGTTGTTTTTTGTAAAAAGATAAAATACAAGAAAGCAAAATGAACAAATGGGCTAAAGTGCAAAAAAAAAATTAAGGAAAAATAAAATAAAATAAGGATATTCTTAGAATAAAGGATAAAAAAAGAAAGAATATCTCTAAAAATAGTAGTATAAATAGTGATTATATGGTGGCTAGAGTTTCTTTATATATATATATATATATATATATATATATATATAAAGAAACTTTAGCCACCATAAAATTATGCTCCTTAGAATGACTCAATGACCCTGAGGTTGAAGACCCTATATTGAATCATTTTGTTCATATTCTTCTGGATAGTTTAATCATCTACGAACACTAAGTGGGGCATGCTGCCATGGAGGTGAGTGGAGAGATGCAACAATTTACTGAATAAGGATTGAT
>Ga0325414_1003811_pt1 | contig 15728 bp, 13 predicted proteins | sample PopdelMetagenome_8_FD_206183 | JGI IMG/M metagenome (GOLD analysis project Ga0325414, IMG submission 206183) | Populus deltoides microbial communities from Bellville, Georgia, United States - Leaf-PdKOR-R3 | ecosystem: Host-associated > Plants > Phyllosphere > Phylloplane/Leaf | place: USA...
ATAGCCGAAGACGACCGAGGAGAGAAAGAAAGCCTCACAAGTTTCTTGCCGGGTGGAGAATAACCCTATTTTAATGATAAATAGGAGAGATTTGAAGAAAATCTAGCGTTTATACAAAAGAAAAAAATATTACTACTTTAAATTAAATTTTTATATTTTATTTTAATACACCATATTAAAAATAATTTTTAAAAAATAATATATATATATATATATATATGTATATTATTTTAATATATTTTAAAATAAAAAATATTTTTAAAAAAATCATTATCACATTATAACTTATAATTTTATTTGTGTGTCTATCTACTTTTTAAATATAAACTAGTTTTTTCAACCATTTTATTATTGATAATCATATCTTTTATTAATACTAATTGTTTCTAACTTTTTTATAAAAATTAAAAAACAAATCATTATAATTTTATAAAAAAAACAAATCAAAATAAATAATGAAGTTCAATTCTTAATCAATTCAATGTTGAATAACAAAATTTTTAAAAAAAATCTAATTAAAAAGAAGGAAAATGTGCCTAAACCTAAAAAAATCCTAAACACATAGGTACACCACCCTTTTTTTCTTTTAAATTAGATAGGCGACTCGTCGACCACCCATTTGTTTTTGAAAAGAAAGCATAGATGACGTATTGCTTGTTGTGGCAAACAACACGTCATCTGCAACCTCAAATCTAATCACCTCCATAGTGGTTAAAAAATAGAAGGATGTGATTTTCGGAACCAAATATCTGTTTTTCAACCATTTATAAATAGAAAACATCAAAAAACACCTTAGGGATCTAAATAAACTCATCTATGGTTTCTAATAACCTAAAAACAAGTTAAAAATCAACTTGAATTGGAAAAACTTCTCAAGCCCGTATCTGCTATCTCAAGTAATGTGAAGGCCAAAAAACACCCCAATAGAACTTTTCTCATCAAATAGATTTTGTTGACACTAGAGTAATATTTTTCGTGGTTGAAATAAACGCTAATCGATAATTTTTTCTCTCTTTAATTGGAATCCGGTGATTTTCTCTCTTCTCTTTCAAAGCAAGGACTTAAAAATAAAAAAAAATAAAGTTTTGAAATATAATTGAGTTTTTAAAAACTAAAGGAATCGACAATGTATCAATTAGAAAGTATAAAGACCAATTAAATTTTTAAAATTATTCTTCACCCTAGTCCCCCATCTTTAAATCCTGCCATTTCTCATCAAATTAGGAGTAATTAGCCATCAATTTAGCCATAGAATTATCCATTTGAGAAGAAAAATAAGTTTAAGAATAAAAAAATATATATTTCTCCAATTTATAAAGAATACACAATGAAATGTGCATAGAAAAAGCACCACACATTTTAGGTTTCTTATAATATGTTGAAAGATGATAGAGAAAGTCGTTGAAAAATGAAGGGGGAGAGCAAGGTTTTGGTTGGCCACATTTCAACTAAAAAAATATATCAATCTTTATGTCAATAAGATAGTCTTTAAGGTGATTTTTCCTTTCACCATGTTGGAAAATGTGTATTAAGGGTTAGGAAGGTTTTTTAAATGACATTTGATTTTGAGTTTTTATAATGATTAAAAGGTGTTTTGAGGTTGGAAATAAAATTATTAATATTTTTATAACGTTTTCTTTGGTGTTTTTTAGTTGAAAATAGTTTAAAGTTTGAATTTTTTAAGATCTAAATTACTCAAACCTCCATTTTCTAGCCACAAAGGTGGCTAAGTTTTTTTGTAGTGGCTAAAACTTATTAATAATTAAGTCCACCTGATTATCATCTCTGTTTAATTTCTTATAAATGTTTTTTTAATGTGTGTGACATATTAGATTCCTAATATGTTGACTCAAATATAAATTATTATCCTATATAAAATAGGATTAAATAAATTAAATAATTTAATTTATTATCAATTTAATAATTTGATTAATTTATATTTTCAAGTATAGAGTCTAGCAATGTGTATTGATCCCTTAAATCTTAAGAAATTTATATGTGGCTTGACTTAACCTTACAGTGAAAACCTTGATTAATGTAATTATTATTCATTCATCAATAATGTTCTAATTTACACATTTAAGCATGAAGTGTATTTGCTATATGAAATTATATCTATTCTCAATACTATAATTATTGATTCTTTAAATATGATTTGACCAGATAATCGCTCAATATGGAATCCTTATATAGATTAGTTGAGTGTACATGTTATTTGAAAAGAACCTACATATCAATTTTAGGTATCCTTCATACTTCAACTTAAAAGAATAACTTTTTTTTAATAAAGGAAATAACATAATATATAATGGTTTAAATAATTTTAATTAATATCTAGTCTTTATAAAGCTTTGACTAGGAACATTTATATACAATGCTTTGATGCAATATAAATCATCATAATTATAACTATTTTATAATTTTTTTATATAAAATATTTTTGTTTTAAGGACTTTATTTTTACTACAGACTCATTAATCAAATATAAATGAATATTAAAGATAAATAATACATTTATTAATAATAAATATATTTTAAATGAGTAAAGTTAGTGATATATGTAATCAATCGATTGAATACATGACATATACACTAAAAAATCTGTGTTGTTTTATGCTTGTTATCTTCTTACTAACTCGGAAGTCCATGAGGTGACACATTATAGTCAGCTCATGAAGTAGACTGGACCAGCATTATCATTGTGTTGATATCAAAAGTATACACCTTGTCTTTGACTGGTCTAGTAACCTTTACATCTTTGCTACCCGATTATAAGCCTTTTAAAGCTTTTTCAATATCGCAATCTCAAATTATCTTTTAGATTTTATTTATGCAAATGATATGAGTTGTTGCTAAACCTCTTTAAACTTCTCATTAGACTTCTCATTAGAGTCTAAATCATTCAATGAGTGTGTATTGATGACATTATCTGAATAACCAACAAGGTATGTCTCCTTAAATGACTTGTTTTCTGTATGTGTTACTAGCATTTTCTCATAAACATCATCAATAAGAGTGTAGATGTCTAAGTACTTGATTTCTATAAACCTCTTCTACTTTTAGCCCCATCTATCTTAAATGTTAGGTAAGTTTAATTTTGTCTACTCCTTCACTTTGTTGCTGATTGATGGCAAAAATTCCTATGCAAGGGGATTTAGGTTTCCTTGCTATAACACAAGATGTGGAGCATAAAATTGCCCTAATGGCAGGTTTTGATGTGGGATAAAGGTTTTGTGGGACTAAATAGTTGGCTTATAATTGTCTAAATGTTTGAGTAGTGGGTAAAAATGTCAAAAGCTATCATGCCGAAGTTGGGTTGTGTCTATAATTATGTCCAATACGTAAGAAAATACCTTTTTATAAGAGGCATACTTGTTTTGAACACCTCTGCTAGAGTGCTCAATGTTGTAAAATCCTCTAGTATATATCTACCAGGTGCGTAGGTCCTTGCAATACTAGGTCTATTCTAATATAGCTCGTTTTATCTCTGATTTAACTAATCAAAAATGGCTTGCATGGTTTGATTGGTCACCACTATGTTGTTGTGTTAGGTCATGTTTGTTTTTTTCTCCATCTTTATTTAGAAAGCCCTAATATCAACTTTAGAGAGATTTATATAATAATAATAATAATAATAAGATGCTCCTTCAAAAGCAATGCTGTTGGTTAACTAAAATTTACCATAATATCATTTGATCCATAGATTATATAAGTGTATGGTTGTATATAGGGTACCGATGCACCACTTGCTCATATATGGTTAGGGATGATGATTTTATTGGAGTTGATGAAAATGTAAAGGATTATATCAGAACATTATGGGTGTGTCTAGATGCATTTTTATGTTATAATAAGGATTAGATGATAAAAACCCATCTTTAGGCATACATGATAGTGGTTGATCCACCAGAATTCGAAGAGATGGTGGATTATAAGTTCTTTAAAGCCAAGAAGTTGACCTCTCCGTATTTCTTGTAGTAGTTGTTTGTATAGTACAATAGTGATGAGTTTACCCATGTTTTTCTTTGAAGGCATGTTTTAATGGTTGTTTTGGAAAATACGATGGATCTTATCCTACTAAGCATGTTAATCTATATGTTTTCAATTAAATCTTACTTAGAATTGAACATTAAATGAGACAACAACTATCTATATTAAATGAGAAGTGGAGATTCTAGATATTGAACCTTTAAAAAAGGTTATCTATTCCAAGATGCACCACTATGACAAGAATTTTGTAGTAGAAAAAAATTAAAGGAATTTAAAAATCTTGGAAAGCAATAAAAAAAGTAATAAACATCTAGAATGTTTTTTAGGAATTGAATATGTGGGGGTTATCCATCATTTACAGTAGTATTTGACCCTATTTATGCTTTTACAAAGTTTGAATTCTATTTACATAGATAATTCTAATCCTATACATATATTGATATCAGATAAAAAGGTTTATTAAATCTCAATACAAGTTAAACTCATCATTTATTGATGGATACATGAATCATAGGCTAATATTTGACTTTTGATTAGTTATTCTATTGAGGACTCTGACTTTTAATAAGACTGCATCTTTTGATTATCTACACGCATTAAAATTATGTTGGTTGATTGCTTTTTTTTTTTTATCAATCATGACTGCTAGTCACTTGATTGACTAATCAACTATTTTTTCAACTCTCCTAGTTGATCAAAGACTCTTTTAACTTTGTTGACTTTTCTATTTCAAACCGATTTAAGTTCTATTCCTTTTTTGGTGAACAATAATTGTTTTATATAATTAACATATGAATGTTTATTTTAGGTGCAAACATGATCATATAAACATTTTTGTTAACAAAACTAATAGAAGTATTTGATTAATCAAATCTTATTAGTATAATTACTATAAAAAAAAAGGAATAAAAGACTATAGATTCTTGAAATGCTATTATCCCTTATTAATTATGTTCATCAATTCCATAGAAAAAATCAGAGTTATCTTACAATAACCCAATTAAGAATGTTGTGGGTCTAAAATTTTAGCTAGTTACTAGAAAATGAGTTATTAGTTCTCTAGTGATTGATAAACAAACATGCAGGATAACGAAGTCGAGGATTATAAAACAACATGAATAGTCTAGCGATGACATAACATTGACTAAGAAGGGAAGAGTAATGGGAATATAATATCATAAAAAAAGGAGTATAATTGCAAGATTTGTCTAGAGAAATTGACAAAGAAACAAGCCAATGTAAGTAAAAAAAAAAGTTATAAATATTTATGAACCTAAAGGTGCGAAGAGAGGGAGAGGCAATAGTATTGTTTACAAACCTAATAAAATTAAAGTTGTTATTAAAGAAGGTTATGGAAATGCTATTAAGAAAAAAAAAATTACTTATGATCGTAGAGGCAAAAGGACAGAGAGAGGCACATTTAAAGGCTAGAGCTACAGCTAGAGTGAGTAGCAGAAAGAGGGGCAATGTTGTTGTTATAAACCTAATGAAAATGAAGTTGTTGCTGAAAAAGGTTGTGGGGATCAAGACTGTCAAAATCGTTTTTTTGACACAACACAGAATATACAATATAAACTCAGATCGTAAACTTGAATCGTAAAATCGTAAAATCATAAAATCAATAAAATATTTAAAATAATTATATATTGACAATTCCAATCAAGTAGTAAATAATAATATAACATAATTAAAATAAAAGTGAAATAAACAATATAAAAGTCCAAATACCTTAAAATATATAGTTAAAATAAAAATTCATACATAGTTTAAATAACTTAAAAATACAATATAATACAATGTGCATAACATAAATATTATGAAAACTTTTTTGTTTCTGAGGAAGCTAAATAATTATATTCCTATGTTTGAACCAAATTTCCATATTTAATATTTAAATTAACAAGCTTAGCATAGTTTTCCTGCTCAAGATTGTTTTTGTAAGCAAAGCAAAAGCTTAAGAAATTATTAGGTAGGTAACTTGACCCATCACCCAAAAATCTATTATTGTCTTTCTTTAAAGAACTAGAGAAGCCAACAACACAACAACAACTCTCGACAATGCAATTATAAAAAATATGAGTAGTTCTAGGAATAAGCCCGTGGGTTATTACACAAGTATAACCTCAAAGAGCTCTATTTCACTAGCAGAAAGACACCCAGAGAAGACCGGGGAGAATTAGGAGTTTCCATACCCGAATTAGTGGATTCGAATAATGATTTTTTCACTAGAGAAGGGGAAAACCCAAAAGAGAAAGAACCCAATTGAGAGTTTCTTTTTTTAATATCAAATTCACCTAGAGATTTGAGAGATTGATCTGTTGGTGAAAAAAATGATAGGGGAAAGGGAGGGATTTGGATCTTTAGTTATGAGCCAAATAGGGTTATATATTTCAAATCACTAATCCTAATTCTAGAAGTAGGCTTTGTCTCCCTCTTAGAACAATTAAGATGGTTCATCAAAGGACTGGAAAATTCCAAATAACCTATTCAGGGAAAGGAAAGGGTGACTTTTGAAACTCTTAGGGAATTCTATATGTCATGACTGACTAATGAAAAAGAAAAATGTGCATCAATTTTTTGTTCTTTTCCACTCAAGTAAGTCAGATAAAAGATGGTGACTGGTGAGTAGAGACTTGAGGAAGAACATAGGTAAATGAAGTAAAGAAAAGAAAATGGTGTTTAAAGAGAAAGAAAAAGAGAGTAAAAGTTGTGGAACCAGGCAAAGGGGAAAAGGGAGACTGGGACTAGGGAGTGAGTGATGGACGGGGAGGGGAATCAATTAATTTCCTTACTTTTATCAAACTCGTCAACTTGGTCCAAGTTGACCGAGTTTGATGGTTTTCGAGTTTTTAACCCAATTTTGCACGTTATATATAGATTGACTATGATTTTACGAGTCAAGTTGTGATTTTGACAACCATGGTGGGTATGCAATTGAATTAGATGCAAATGTAAAGGTTAGAGCTAAATTTAAAAGGGAAAGCAATGTTGTGGTTTTTAAACCTAATGAAGGTCTTATTATTTAAGAAAAAAAGTGAAAATATAGTTGATTTAAGTGTTTTATGAGGGATGGAGGTAGATGAAGAATTAAAAGGAGAGGCATAACTAGAGAAACAAGTATGAATAAGTTTGAAGGTAGATGCATATATGTTAATTTAAAAACTAAATATATAATCTTGAATGTGAGTTCATGTCTTGATTATGATGATCAAGTAAAATTTTTAAGATTTTATAGCCATAGCCTAACCAGAAAATTATTGAGTCATTTAGAGAAGATGAAACAAAAGGTGGCATCTGAATCACGTATTTTATTAACTCGAGAAAGAGTTAAAATCAATTATTAAACCTATATTTAGATTCAACATACATTGAAAAAATAATGAAATTGTGAAAGTTAAAATCAATTATTAAACCTATTTTTAGATTCAACATACATTGAAAAAATAATGAAATTGTGAACTTAATAATGATAACTATATTATGTTTTGATTAACTAAGAATTATTATTTTTTTGTTATGCATAATATGATTTTCAGTTGTCTTCTATCTTGTTCTTTGAAAGAAAATCATATTATTATTATTATTATTATTATTATTATTATTTTGTATTATCTTTGTTATTTGAATGAATTTTAGATGTTGTTTTATTGTCCTTTCTCAATTTAAAGCATTTGATTTATTAAGTTGGAATTCTATGCACTCGAATTGTCATTTATATACCTAAAACTAGATAAAATTCAATTAGTTTTGTTTTTCAAACACATTTGCATTGGGAAAGTTTTTATTGCATTCACTAATCAAAACAAAAACAAAAAACCATAACAAATGATATCCAATTTTAATTTCTATAAATGTGCTATAAAATTTTGGATTCTAACCTTCTACGAACTCACATTGCAAAAATCTAACAGAAATAAAAAAAAATATAGCATAACCAAGAAATCATGAAACAACACAAAGCAACTATAAAATACACACAACAAGCTTCAAATACTAAATTTGCCTCTCCTTCACCTCATTTCTTGCACCAACTTTAATCCATCCAATTACTATTTGCATCACATTGTTGCTACTTTTTCGACAACATTTTGCCTAGGTTTTCAATCATCAATTATTGATTTTTATTGTGCAACTCTCTTTCTTTATTGTTTCAACCCAATTATCACTTTTTTTTAATTTATTTTTTGTTTTCTTAAACTAAAAAATCTCTAAATTTGAAATTGATTTTCACTTTGTTAGCGTTTTGTTACGGCTCGAAGATAGAAAAGGTGGAGAGGATGGAGAGAGAGGAAACATGACAAAAAAATGAGACAATGACAAAATTGTATTTGGTGGTGGTGTACAAGAAAAAATGATTGTCTTTGTATATTGTTTGGTTATGGTGGACAAAAAAAAAAATATAAAAAAAATTATTTTACTCTTAATATATATTGTTGTCAAACTTACATATTGAAAAAAATAATTACATATTTTTTTGTAGTTTATATTGAGTGTTGAAATTAGTAATATAATAATAACCCTAATTATAAAATCAGGATTGGTCTAGCGAGTTGACTCAGAATTGGGTCAACCTAGGGCCTGGATTGGTTCGAGTTTAAGAGAAAATAGAGGAAAGATTGAATTGACCTTAACTGGTCAAAAACCTAGGTCAACTTAGAATAAAACACAGGTAAAAAAATCGTTGACTTTTTTTAATTTTTTTTTGTCAAAACAAGATTGCTTTGATTATTTTTAAAAAAGCTTTAGATCAACCGGATTGACCCTTCCAACTCGAGACCTGAACCTTATCTCGAGTTGACTCCCGAATTGAGTTGGCTCCCGAGTCGAGTTTTAAGATTATGATAGTAACCATTATTATCCATTTATTGACTCGGGTCAACCCATGTTAACCCTTACCATCCATGACTTAAGCCTTGCCTTGATAAACTCTTGAGTCGGGTTTTAAAACTATGATAATAATAACTTTTATCCTTACATTGATCTAAATCAACCTAGACTAACCCTCTCGGTTTGTGACTTAGGCCTTACCCTTGGTTGACCCCTAAATCGAGCTTTAAAATTATGATAATAACCTATTTTATTCTTATATTAACCCAAACCTTGTCTCGTGTCATCTCCTATGTCGATTTTTAAAACTATGATACTAATTACTTTTATCCTTATATTGATCCAAGTCAACCTCACTCGTGACTCGGGCCTTACCTCGAGTCGTCCTCAAATCGAGTTTTAAGATTATGATAATAACCACTTTTATTCTTACACTAACTTGAGTCAACCTAGGTCAACACGACCCGTAACTCAGGTCTTGACCAATGACCCGAGCTTTGCCACGGATCGACCACCAAGTTGGATTTTAAAATTATAATAATAATCATTTTATTCTTACATGTCTTAGTTGAACAATTTTGAAATTAAGATATTTTTATAAGGATATTTTAGGAATAAAAAATAAAAAAAAATATTGTCTTTGAAGACATGTCTTCTCTGTACCTTTTTATTTTGAAAGTACAAAAATTCACTCCAAAATTATTTTAGAGATAGATTTATTTTTATGTCTTTATCTTTATCTTTTCAATCAATATATTTTTGTTTTCATTGTCTCTGTTTTTTTTATCTTAGAACAGTAACAAAACGTTATTTTTGTATGGGATTAGGGCATGCATATGGCTTCACTCCTAGATAATCTTTTGTCCATAAGTTTGCATTGGTGTCTTTAATCCACAATCGTATCTATACACTAAAGGCTTAAAATCATAAATTAATTATTATTTGATTGAGCTCATTTTAGGAATCTATCCAAGAAAAAATCAATTGTTGCTAAACAATAAGAAATAACAAGAAAATATTCTAAGACACATTTAGAGAACTCAATATAAGATCCAATATTAAAATCACAATGACTCACTAACATCTTATTATTTATCGTTTCATTTATCTTTTAATTTCTACTTGACTTGGAAATAATGTTTCTTTTTTTTTATGTGATAAATGTGTAAGCTTGATTTACATATTTTAATAAACAATAAAATTGAGTGTTTCTTAGATATGTAGGCTTGTTTGTTTCCATTTTATTAGTGGTATATACCAAGGTTGTCAATTTTGTTCCGTTCCAATCGGAATACTCGAAACATCTCGTACCAGTTCAAAAAACGAAACAAAACGGAACAATTTTTACCTTGCTTAAAATCTCGGCTGATCCGGATTTTCCGGTCAAATTTCGGCCGAAACGTTCCAACCGGATTCCATGCGTTCCGTTTCAGGTTAAAGCCACCGAGTCAAAGACTCAAAATTGAACCCGGTTCAGTTTCATTAACTACATAGTGCACCCATGTATAAATGCTCTTTTTCTCTGAACTCTAAATACCAAATCCCTAATTTTTCTTCCTCGCAGACTCAAGTTCCCAACCAAAACAATTACAATCAGCATTTTGTCTTTCACAAACTCCCCCTCCAATCTTCCTTCTTCTCTGTTGTTGTCTTGCTCTTGCATGCTGCACTGCTGCAACCTGACTTCTCGACTGAAGCGGCTCGATCGACAAAAAAGAGAAGGAGCCCCCCCTGGAACCTGGCAAAGAACTATCAATGAATTTCAGAGAATTCTCAACCTCCCCATAAAGATTATATCACACAGAACCAGGAGACTCATACCGGACTCCAAGACATCTAATCTCGCTTTGTGGCCATTAGCTCCCTTCTCAAATAGTTGTCTCTGCTATCTACGTTTACATCGTATTATAATTGACGTCTGTGGTCTTTGTGGTGACTACATGAAATCTAGGTATATTTATGAGGTAATTGACATGACTGCCTTCATCTGCTAAAGTTCTTTGGATTTGTTTATGAGCTTCATTTAGTTTAAATGTCTCGCTTCTGGTTTAGTTTGCATATTGACATCAAATAGTCCATCTTTTCCATGATCATTTTTTTTGTGGCAATACCTGGCCACCTTGTATGCATCCATTTCTTGCTTTCAATCAAATTGATTGCTGAGCATTCTTAGATTATTTAGTTAGGGTTGCAAGAAAACAAAGAAAAAATGGAGTTGGTGAAATTTGGCTCATTTTACTAGAAGAATTAGTAACAAACTATTCAAATTGTCAACAAATAATGGGTTTATTATTATTTGTTGGCATATATGTGTTTATTCCTTCTACATAGAAGAGTGGGTTTATCTTTCCCGTTTAGTCCCCCTCAACCCCAGGTCCATCCTGAGCATGGGTTTCCTATATCAGATCTTCTGAGCTAATAAGCCATAATTTTTAGACATGCTGGAACTGAGTTTTATGTTTATTTTATAGATACAGGAGATAGTATTTTTCTAGTCTTGCAAATTCATAATTGCTTGTCATCTTGGTATTTATTACTCTTCAATTCAACTTCTTGATGGCTTTGAATATGCACCTGTCACTTGTTTTGCAACATTTTAGCAATTTGTTTGCTGGCAAGGATATGAAATTGACAAATAAATCTTGCTGCAGGACTTGATCAATCGGAAGGTCATCCCAAATGTTTATGTTTTCAACGATCTCATGAATGTATCTAATTTAATATTCTGAAATGGAAAATGCATGCAATCTTTTTTTTTTTGTATATAATCTTACTGTTGGGTTTGTAACTTTGTATTGTATTTATCATTTTATTACTTCACCGGGCTTGGCTAGCTAGTTTGAACTTTGAAGCTTTATCTGAAATTGAATGCTACTTTGATGTTTGATCTGTGCACTATCCTAAACAAATCAAGTCAGAGCTCTTTAAGTAAATGAAATTGATAAAATAGAGTTAATGATCTATTTTATTTATTTATACATCAAGATTAAAGCTAAACAGAGTTAAGCCTAGATAAGAATATTACATTTAAAGGAATAAATTATACTGCATACGTTAAGATTAGAATTCAAGAAACAAAGAACAAAATAACTGGATTAATTGCTAGGTTGCTAGGTCTGGTAGTTAATAATATAATTTGGAGATGATATAAATTGGGATACTATAGAAGCATCTTTGTTTACTTTGACTTTAGAGGATGAAGAGACATGTTTTGATGAAGAGAATGAGCTTGGTGGAAATGATCAACTATTGGAATGTCTAGTTGATGACTTTCCCTACATACCACCACAAGATCAAGATCCTTATTTCTATGTTAATGATGGAGATGATGTTTGATTTATGTTTCTTTTGTGTTAAAACATTTTACTTTCATAATATTTTGGTATTTTATTTAAGTTGAATTACTTTAAAACTTTAAGTTAAAGTTCTATTTAATCTTGACTATTTAGAAATATTTAAAATTTTAAAATTATGTTTCCTTGACATTGTGTTTGTACTTTGTAATACATAATTTATAATTAATTTATCTTGAATATATATATATATATAGATGAACAGTACAATCCCGAAACAGCACGCCGAAACGCTCCGAAACCGAAACTTCCGTTCTAATTGAAAAAAAGAAACACCTGCCGAAACGGTATTAACAACCTTGGTATATACTATAGGTCTGTTGAAACTATCCATCGTTACTTTAGAATTGTATTAAAAGCACCTTATTAAAGACCTAGGGGATAAAGTTCCTGTAGAGATAATGAATAATCAAAGATTATATCATTATTTTGAGGTACGAGAACAATACCAATATTTTATACATTAATGAATTACATTTATAAGAAAAAGGTTATAAATTATTTTTTCATGTTTATATAGGATTGTGTGGGTGCAATTGATGGTATTCATGTTCCTGCAAATGTTTCCATTGAAATTCAAGGAAAGTTTTGAGGTCAAAAAGAAAAAACAACACAAAATATTTTAACAGCTATAACTTTTGATTTGAAGTTTATATATATTTTAGCTGGCTGGGAAGGAAGTGCACACGATTTACGGGTTTTAGGTGATACACTATCAAGACCTACTGGTCTAAAAATTCCAGAAGGTATATAATAAAGTATTTATTATATGCAATAAACATATAAAATGTCTAGTTAGATAAAGATAGTAATAGGTTTTTTTTTTATTTCTAAGGAAATATTATCTTGGTGATGCTAGTTACGGTATTTGAAAAGGAATCATTTTTTCTTTTCGTGGAGTTCGATATCACTTGAATGAGTTTACAGAACATTTACCAGAAAATAAAAAGGAGCTATTTAATCTTCGACACTCTTAATTGAGAACCGTTATTAAGCGAAGGTTTGGTATTTTGAAAAGTCATTTTAGATCAGTTGATGTAAAACCTTTTTAGTCTTATGAAACACAAGTAGATGTTATGTTTGCATGTTGTATTATTCATAATCACATAATGAGAGTTGATCCTTATGACTTTTTTATGGAAGAAATATGTTTGAAAAGTGAACCAATTAGATGAACAATTAACTTAAGTCAACGAGAGGAGAGGGAAGAGAATAAGGAGTGGATAACAAAAAAAATGATTGCATCAACCATGTGGAATGGTTATAACACTCAAAGAAACTAGTAATTAAGTGTTAATTGTATGTGTTTGTGTTTGTTTTTATTATGTCTTTCTTGAGTTGTATTATCTTTGTTATGTATTTGGATTGCTTGTTGACTTGATTATAATTTCTTATGTATTTTATGTATTCTCTTTTAAATATTAATTGTAGTTTTTATATAAAATTAATTAAATCTAAATATTGTATGATTTTATTTTGTATAAATTTGTAATTTTTTTCTATAGAAATGAGTACCACACAGAATAAAAAAATGCAAGGGTAAGCACTTCACATGGTCTAAGCCTATGTCTCACATGCTACTTGAGATATTAATTGAGGAGACATTTAAAGGAAACAAGTCTTCTTCCACCTTTAAAGCATAATCTTTTGTTAAGGTGGCTACAAAAATTAGTTAACAGTTCAACGTGTAATGCGAGTCTAAGTATGTAAACAATCATCTCAAAACTGTGAAAAAAGAATGGGGAATAATAACCAAACTTAAAAATAAAAATGGTTTTGGTTGGGATGATTGTTTGAAGATGATTACGGTTTTCAAATATGTATATGATGAAGAAGTAAAGATATGATAAATATTATACTCTTTGTAATTTTTACATTTACTTTTGTTTCTAAAATTTTATACAAGGAACTAAAAAATTACATATTCTAAACTTTATGAACATGCACATCCCAATCATGACATGTATCTCAACAAAAAACTTGATATGTATAAGGCAATGACAATTATTGTTGGAAAAGACATGGCAACCAGAAATTATGTCAAATCAAATGCTGATATCAACCTGAAAGAGAACACTAAAGTGTAATCGATTTCAATTGAAAATGAAACGGAATATGAAGAAACTTCAAAAGGAAAAAAGACATCTTCCTCTAGTGCATAAAAGAGGCAACATGGAAAAAGAAATCGCATGTATGAAGATGATGGTGTTGAAAAGTTGTCTAAAAAAAGAGATGTAGCGTTTGCAATTCAAAGCTTAAGCAAAAATAAACTTGATGTTAATGAGCTATATATAGAAGTGATGAAAATTGAAGATTTTGATGAGATCACTCTTGGAGATGCATTTGATCACTTGGTCCAAAATGAAATGTTGACAAAAGCATTTATGGCAAAAAGTTCTAATTTGAGAAAAATTTGGATTCAAAATTTTGCGAGCCAACACTACTACATGCCTGATTGCTAAGATGATTTTACTATGATAAGAAAGTTTATGTTTGTTATTTGACAAGTATGTTTACTTGTTTAATTTGGTCTAGTATGTTTATGTTTGTTAATTTAAACTAATATATATATGTGTATGACATCAAAACATGACTATGTTTAATGTAAGATATTTATATTTATTTCCTAATGCTTATTCATATATATTAAAGGGATATTAAAGAGATAATTGCTCATACCCTTAAAAAAGACAATTTCTATCCAAAAAAACCTATCAAAATATTTTTGTGTGTATTTATTTTTTAAAGTAATCTTCATATTAAAAAAACCCAAATATCTAAGTCTTATTTAACACCATTAACTAATTTGGCTTTCTTAATATGAAAAAAAAATAAGCTTTTAAAATTGAAAAAAAATATTAATATGTTTTATTTAAGAAATATTTTACAATGATATATATCTATAATATTATATGACATATATAGTTATATTTTATAAATTAAGCTATATATAAATATATAATATAAAAAAATTATTACACTTTTTAGATCTTATTCTTTTATGGTAAGTGATTAAATATTTATATTTAATATTCTATATATATTAGATAGACTTGAAAAAAATATTAAAACATTAATAAATTATTTTCCAGGTCGTTTTTTATACTATACCCAAACACTGAAAAATGTTTTCTAATTTATTTTTCATGGTACTGCCAAACATCGTAAAAATAATTTACTTTTCAGGAATTCACTTCTCAAAATAAAACTATTTTCAACAATTTACTTTTCAAGAATTCACTTTCTAAAATAAAACTATTTTCAACAAACAAACAAGATAATAATATATATATTGAAAAAAAAATCATTCTAAAAAGCTGTTTGGAATGCAAGCATCACAAGATGTTTTTTAAAAAAAATTAATTTTTTTATTTAAAATTAATTTTTTATATTTTGAGATCGATTTAATGATATGTTAATATAAAAAAAAATTAATATAAAAAAATATTATTTTAATATATTTTTAAATAAAAAAATATTTTAAAAAATTACTACTATAATCCTCTTAAACATCTTTAAAGATTAAATGAATGCTGGTACGGCCATCACCTCGTCGAA
>Ga0325414_1003815_pt1 | contig 15725 bp, 15 predicted proteins | sample PopdelMetagenome_8_FD_206183 | JGI IMG/M metagenome (GOLD analysis project Ga0325414, IMG submission 206183) | Populus deltoides microbial communities from Bellville, Georgia, United States - Leaf-PdKOR-R3 | ecosystem: Host-associated > Plants > Phyllosphere > Phylloplane/Leaf | place: USA...
GCATTGTAATACTCAGAGTATGAAGACAGATATGGATCAACCTTTAATGGGCTGCCCCCATGATTAAAGGTGGAGAGCTACCTGGACTCTTACGACTAAGAGCGAGAGACTCACGGAGAAGTAAGGCGTGGTTCCTAGGGTGGAACAGAGGGCAGACGCAACTCCTGGATGAGTAGACTCTTAGAAGAGCGGTGAGCTTGTGATCACACTGAGATACTCGGATAATGACTGTCGCACTTGAGAATATTCTGTTTGAGGGGGTGTTGTAAGCCTTGGTGTAAGGTTTGAAAAATCATTCCGGACCGAGCATGGTTGATGCGCTCGAAGAGGAATGTTGTGTTGAAGACGCTCTCAGAATGGAAGCTTGGAAGAGCTGCAGAATGCAATCTTGTGCTGAAGAAGCAAGAGGACAATTGCCCACATAAATGGCAAATGAGGTGATTGTTAGGATATTGCCATTTAGTGGCAATACCCCACCACCAAGTTAGTGGTAGCTCCATTTATGCCACAATTAGTGGCATGCTTTAAGGCATTATTGGCCCCTCCATGTTGACCATGAAATGCCTATAAAAGAGGTATAATTATTTGAGAGCAATGAGAGTGAGAGACAACGTGAGTGTGTGAAGAGAATAGAGAGAAAGGGAGAAGAGCTGCAATGGCAGCAGCCTTGCTGCCATTGCACCAGCTGCAAGTGCAGCAAGAGAGTTGATGAGTTGAGTAGAGTGGACGTAATCCTCCTCCTCTACATGTATTTTTGTATCCTTTCTCTAATCTCTAATAATATAGACTCTCTCCCGTAGATGTAGGCGATTTGCCGAACCACGTAAATTATTGTGTCCGTGTGCTTTACCTCCTATGAGCAAATATCAATACATCACCGGTCGGAATCCCCAACAAAAGTTAGTTTATCAAATCTGTATAATCTCTCTGTCCAAGTCTTACAATGAAGAATTAAAACACCTTAGCTCACCTTTCCTTGGCCTCCTCTAGCACTCAAACCATAGGGGTTTTAAGTGACATGAAAGCAGCCTACTCACTCAAGCTAGCCTTTTCAAGAATTATAGCTCCAGCTTCCCTCAACTTCACAACAATACCTGCGTCATGACGCACGACTGATTCAAGCAGTGCAAAAGATCCAGACGTGGTGTTCAACGGTAGCAATGTTATCCTTGAGAAGGATAGGAATGCCATGCAAACCAACCAATGAACCTGGTGCCCTAACACTGAGCTCGTCATCAGCCTTATCAGCTTGGCAAAGTGCATCAGGATTTATTTCTATGACCCCTTTTAGGAATGAGTTCAGTCTATTAATTTCTCCAATGTAGAACTCAACCAGTTTCCTTGACGTAAGTTGGTTCTGCTTAAAAGCAAGTTGGAGATCACATATGCTTGCTACCTTGATCAAGAATGCATGGATTGGTATTGCTAAAATAATGAAAGTAAGTGACGAGAGGAGTGAGAAGTTTAGTACTGTCTTGGTAGCCATGACTAACTGAATGGAGAACTGTATTCTGCTTGGACTTGGATTTGACCGAGATGAGAAATGGTCCAACTCAACTCGAAGAACAAAAATTGCTGCTGTGAGTCATAGACACTTGCTGAGATGTTTTGTACTGCTCTTTGTCAGAATTGTCTGTTCTTTATCTTTCCAAGTATGTCATAATCATCTTTCTTAACATATCGCAGCATTGATATTAACTTCAGAAAAATATCCTTAAAGCACTGAGCTGAGGTACTCGCTAATTTACAAGCATGTTAAGCCTATAGGACCTCTGGTGCATATTTTGTCCAATTCATGGCTTATGGTATCTGCCGTCCATTTCTTGAAGTTCTTCTCTCTGGAGTTTCGCAGATTATATCACAAGAAAAAATTCGACAAAAGCAAATAAATTTGGCTCTACTGTATTACATTTCCTTACAATATTGTATGTTATTAAGCTTCTGTTTTCTTTCAGGTGTGACAACGCAGAGAGTATGCGTTTGTATCTGGGATTCAATTATTGATTGTACATAATTCAACGGGACATTAATATCTGCCAATTTTTCCATTTGACGCAGTGATCAAACCGCCAAAGCCATCAGAAAAATTCAGAGTAAGTAACACCATTTACATGTAGACAGCAGTTGAATTTGGACTCAGAGAAGAGATCGAAAGAAAGATAGAATTGTAAACTATCCTAAAGTAAGTTTAATTTTAAATCTTTCCTATCGGTTAATAATAAAGGTTATAGAACTAATACAACGAGAGGAAAACCATCCAAGATGGACACAGAATCTGCTTGAAAAACTTCCTAACAAGCAAATCCTAAGAGACAGAACGCAAGCACGCTCAGAGTCCAAGATAGATGAAGAGATGGAGCACTGGACGTTGCTGATGCAGCACTGATAGGTGGGCTCAAAGGCGGAGGAGTCGGACTTGAAGTTTCTGGTGTGACCAAGATATCAATCTTTTGTCTAGCTTGGCAGTGATCAGGGAAAGCAGATATGAAGTAGAATGGCCAAGTCTATTAAGAGTCAGTGAATCATAGCCGTGGTGATTGTAGTAACTAGCTATTGGAGATGCTACATTGCATGACTTGAAATCTTGGCGAGTCACTTGCTTCACATCGTGGAATCGATAGTTGTGGTGGAAAACAAGAGTATCACCGACATGAAACTTCTTGTTGGCTGCCCAATCTTGGTAATCAACATCCCCCATGCTTGTCCAACCAGCAGAACCACCAACCTGGTAAAGACGAGCAGCCATGGAGACTCCACAAAGAGCCGTAGTCAAGAAGAAAATAACCAAAGTTTTCTTGAAAACCATGATTGAAAGACAATGAATTAATGGTTTTGAGAAAGCTAAACTTGTGAATAGAGAGCACTGGCAAGAGAAAGACCGCGAAGGTTGCTTGAATGAATTTGCGAGAAAACCAAGTCTGAGTACCTAGGTATATATAGTATTGATCTCATCCGAAACATAGAAGGAGAGAGATTTCCCGATTTTACTGGGAATTAAATTCACATGAAGACAATAAAATTGATTTCGGATCCAAGTTACTGCATATTTTTTTGTTACAAAACAGATCTGGCTATATTCATACCTTTAAGCCAACAAAACAGATACAAAATAACATACCCTAAGACCAAAAAAAAACTCTATAATTATTGATCAATGCAATATAAAACTTGGAATTTCAAAGAAGACATTCTTTTGAAGCTTCAAGCCTTGAATGTGGGAGGCTTTCTAATTTTAGTAGCCTGCTCAAAACCAAATGCAATCTGAATTAGCTTTGGTTCCGTACCCTTCAATCCTCCAAAGTTAATGCCAAAGGGCACACCTTTGTCATCATATCCTGCAGGGACATTGATCCCTGGGAATCCTCCGATTGCAACAACAGGTGCAATACCTGCACCAGGTGTGACCAAGGCATCTAGCTTATAATACCGCATCAACTTCTGAAATCCTTCTCTTGTCAGTTTCTCTAAATTTATTAATGCTGCCTTCTCTATTTTTCCGATCCCATTTGTAGCTTGAGCTAAAAGAAAGATGTCTTGACCAAATTCGTTGATCTTTTCCTGTATGGCCATTCAAATATATTAAGATTGTAAGATGTAATCATGCATTCTTAGAATTACTGGTGTAGCTTAAATATTGATCATTGTACACAAAAAATTGAAAGAAAACCTGTTCCCATATACTCACAAGATCTGCAAATTTTTGGTTGAATGCAATAACATCGGCTAAGGTTCGGACTGGGGAAGCCACCAGATCTTTCAAGTATGTATTCAAGGATATTTTGAACTCAGCTAGCAATGCTATTGCTTCACCGCTCCCAGTGAAATTTAAGATAGCATTGATGTTGGCTATTTCCAAATGGTCAACTATAACTGAACCTCCTTGTCTTCATTTGAAGATAAAACTTGTATTACATAATCTCATATTTGATAAAAAAAAAATACTTAAATTAATGGTTAGAATATTTTTTATTACCTTAGTGTTTGAAGATGGTACTCAAAAGCTTGACTCTCTGCTTTACTGGCAAAACCCAAGAATGGATTCCTTACTATTCCAAGTCTCTTCCCTTTCAATCCATAAGGCTTGAGAAATTGTTTGTAGCCGCCGTGTGGGATGTACTTTGATGCTTCTTGGGTTGCACGATCGTTGTAATCAACACCTACAATGGCATCAAGGACGATAACAGCATCCGATACAGTCCTGCAGATAGGCCTGTTCCATACAAAGCCAAGGAGTGATTATCTGTTGACTGAAATCAATGGAACGACTTGACAATAAGAAGACCATATATGTTGCTGATATGATTGACTAATTGAGTGAAGATTAATGCAGTGATGTGATAGGATTAATATAAGAACACTCACCCAACAGTGTCCTGTCTAGGAGAAATTGGGATAACCCCAGATCGGCTGGTGAGACCAACTGTTGGTTTTATGCCCACCACCGAATTTGCATTAGATGGACATAAGATGGAGCCATCAGTCTCAGTCCCTAGTGATACTGCTACAAAATTTGCTGCTACCGATATTGCTGACCCGCTACTTGATCCACAAGGATCATCTGATAGAACATATGGATTCTGCACAAAGATCCAGAACACTAGAGCGTTACTCTACGAACTACAATGGATATTTCTTTGGGACATGGCTGATCATCTCGTGAATATTCAAGCAAATAATTGAAGAGCGAAAAGTCAACAAAAACTGATCTACTAAAAAACACAGAAACACCGGCAAGGTTTATGGGGTTAAAACTGTTGAAGGTGTTTTTCGTTTGTAAATATATTAAAATATTAATTTTATAAAATTTATTTTTGATATTAACATATCATAATAATAATAAAAATTAATTTAAAGTAATTTTTTTTTCAAATTTTAATAAAAAACATATTCAACTTGAATACCAAACACCCCTCTTACTCACCTTTCCTTGGCCACCTCTAGCACTAAAACCATTAGGTGCATTAAGTGATCTGAAAGCAGCCCACTCACTCAAACTAGCCTTTCCAAGAATTATAGCGCCAGATTTCCTTAACTTTGCCACTACCCCTGCATCGCGAGGGACAACTGATCGAAGCAGCGCAAAAGAGCCAGCTGTTGTGTTCAGCTTATCTTTGGTGGCAATGTTATCCTTTAGCAGGATAGGAATGCCATGCAAGCCAACCAGAGCACCTGGTGCCCTAACCCTCCGCTCATAGTCGGCTCTATCAGCTTGATAGAGTGCGTCAGGGTTTATTTCTATGACCCCTTTAAGGACTGAATTGAGCCCATGGATTTCTCCAACGTAGAACTCGACTAGTTGCCTTGAGGTGAGCTTCTTCTGCTTAAAAGCAAGTTGGAGATCACTTATGCTAGCTTCTCTAATCGAGAATGCATGGCATGATATTGCTAAAAGAAAGAAAATTAGTGATGAGAAAAGCGAAGAACTCAATGGTTTCTTGGTAACCATATCGTACGTCGCTGTAAAACTGTGTTCCATGTTGAACTTGTGTTTGAGTGAGATCTGAAATGGTCTGTTAGGATTGTTGCCATATTAATATGTAGCAATCATCAATGGACTGCACCGTCCATTAACAATGAAGCATTGCATCCTATTACTATTGTCAAAGGCTACAATGATAGATGAGTATTGTTAAATAAGTTGCATCAACCATTAACAAAATGGTGCAACCCATGTGCTGCTACCATTAGTGCCATAATTTATGGTCAAGTTGTCTTACCATTTATGCCTATAAATAGAGGCATAAGTTAGAGAGCAAAATGAGAGAGAGAGAGAGAGAGCAAAATGAGAGAGACCAAGAGAGAAAGTGAAGTGGCTGCCAACGGTAGCAGCCCTGCTGTCTTGTGCTGCAGTGTGAGAGAAATGAGAGTTGAGTAGAGTGGATGTGATCCTTCTACTCCATGTATTTGTATTGTATCCTTTCTCTATCTCTAATAATATGAAACTCTCCTGTGAATGTAGGTGATTTTTCGAACCACGTTAAATATTGTGTCTCAGTGTGCTAAGCCTCTAACAAGCAATTATCAGAACATCACCGGTCGGAATTCCCAACAATTGATATAAGAGCATATGGTTTAAAGTGGTGTTTGATTTTTGCCCAAAAATAAAAGTTGTCAAAATGGTGTTTTGACCATACTACTGTGAAGAGGAGGAAGAGACCAGCACACTGGTGAAAACGACGCAAAAATCGGACATTGAACATGACCGCACGTGCCTGCGAGGCGTCTATCCACGCGCACAGATGCACCCTACGCGTCTTCTTTGCCAGGATGGGCTGACCCAACCCGAATACCAGACGACCCGACCCATGTGCATGACCCGGATGAGGATGACATCAGCATGACGCAATTGTTATGTCAGCGACCAGTCAGCTGACACGTCAGCACAGTGGGTCTCACATGCCACGTCATCAACCTCAAGCCGAGCTGGGTTTGAGCCGAGGGATAGGATCCAGTGTGGCTGATCCTACGTGCAAGAGGATGTGAGATTGAATATGGGTCGTTGATTAGGCCAGAATTGTTTTGATTAAATCATAGTCGTCTGAAATGCGATTTGGACGATTTCAAACTTGTTTTCAACTAATTTAATCATTCCGGATGCAATGGTACGGTCCGATCATTGAGATTGAGATTGAAAGTGATGGTGGTGAATTATTAAGAGAGATTGCCCAATTAGAAGGCATCTGAAGGTCATCATGGTGGTCGATGAAGATGAAAAAGAAGAGTCACACATGTTTGCCTAATTATGTGTGTTGAACTACAAGTGGGGATTTCAGTTGCCTTAAGGGAAGGTAAAATTGGGACACTCTGGACACCCGATCATGTAGATGGTTTGAGGTGGAGAGTGGAAATTGATGAAGACCAATCTTGACGAATCTAAGCACGGGTAGTCTCGCTAGATATTGAGAAATCAGGTATAAAACTAAAATATTCCAGATCACTTGTAAAGGAAAGCCGCAACAAAGCTAGCAAATGGTTGTATATACGGAAAGGCAGTACGATAGATAGATATGGCCTAAGAAATTCTGTATAGGAGATTGAGTTTTAAGCAGGACCGGTGTGACCCCTCCAATCTTTTCTGGGAACTTGCTTAGTTGAAGGATTATCCATATAGTACTATTTTCATATATATAGTAGTTTGTAATGGAACGGTTGAAGACTAGCAAGATGACGGCAGAAAGGAACAGTTGGGTTCTGTATATTCAAGGATCTGATGGAGTGGTGATTTCTCCAAAGAAGTTAGATTCGATGACTGTGATTTCTCGAAGGGAGAATTGATGAAGACCTTGATAATAGAAGAGAAATACAGCAAGGGATTAAAGATTGACACCCTATTTTGACTTGGATAGGTGTTGTGACAGGATGAGCTGCTATCAAACATAAGCAATGAATATGGAGAAATTTGGAGAATATAAATTGCACGAGGGCACACAGATTGTGCAATACCTGTGATCCAATAAGATACTACAATGAGACAACAGGTGCAAGGAGAAGAAGTGTTCCCAAATAAAGCTCAGAACAGAGACTGTGTGAAAAGTTGTGTACAATAGGAAGTCTCTTGTGCTCTTAATGAAAACAACAGGCGAAGACATTTCCAATGCATGCAAGGATGGAAAGATGAGCTGTTATAAAGGCACCTAATTAAGAGGGTACAAACGCCTATGATAAAAAGCGACCGCCTATGAAATGCGAAGACACCAAAGAGAGTTGGTGTACGTGGAGCTATCAAGCAGAAAGACGTAGAAGCTCCAAACATAGAAATCGAGATGGAGGATTGCGAGGAGTGTACCATAAATTTCTCTTTCTATGTGATCAGTGGCAGTAATCTCTCTCATAGTCCACATGGTGGTAGAGAATTTTAGAGCCACTTTGAAGCATCTCAGCTGAAGGAGGATGCGACAGCCTATAAAAGGTGAAGACACCTTAGAGAGAAAGTGTGAGGGCCATGATATGAGTCCAAGATCAGACCACCTCATGACAAAGGGCGAAGACACCTTAGAAAAGGTGTGAGGGCCATGATAGGAGCCCAAGTTCAGAACCCCCCAAAGCCAATGTGATGGCTAAATATAAATGGACAGGTGTATGGATAGCCAATGAAGTGGCTATGATGAGTATGGAGACAAATGCAGGATTGACTTTCATGGATATTGTCTCCATGCTAAAGATCAATGAGCTAGAAGACATTTGCCTTGGACAATAAGTGGGTGACTTGTGGAGCATTAAGACGTGACTGCTAGGAATGAGCAGAGGGCATGCGCAGGTTCCTGGAACAAGTTGACTCTTGTCAAGGTGGTGAGCTCGGTGAAGGCATTGTAATACTCAGAGTATCAAGATAGATATGGATCAATCTTTAATGGGCTGCCCCCATGGTTAAAGGTAGAAAGCTACCTAGACTCTTAGGACTAAGAGCGAGAGACTCACAAAGAAGTAAGACGTGGTTCTTAGGGTGGAACAGAGGGCAAACGCAACTCCGGGATGAGTAGACTCTTGGAAGAGTGGTGTGCTCGTGATCATATTGAGATACTCAGATAATGATTATCGTACTTGGGAATATCCGTTTAAGGGGGTGTTGTAAGCCTTAGTGCTTGAAAAATCATTCCGAACTGAGCATGGTTGATACGCTCGAAGGGGAATGTTGTGTCCTAGAAACAAGCGTTAACTCTTTTTAGATGTTATGTGGCAGACCATCTGGTTGTAGTAATCCTTTGGTGTGAGCAAAGGGGTGCTTTGGTGACTTTGGTGATTAAAAGGTTTGGTAAGTACCTGTAAACTTGGCCACAAACGCTCTCAAAATGGTAAGCTTGGAAGAGCTGCAGAATGCAAGCATGTGCTGAAGAAGCAAGAAGACAATTGCCCATATAAATGGCAAAGGGGATGATTGTTAGGATTGTTGCCATTAATGTGCAGCAATCATTAATGGACTGCACCGTCCATTGACAATGAAGCATTTGCAACCTATTGCCATTGTCAAAGGCTACAATGGTAGGTGGGTATTGTCAAACAAGTTGCACCAACCATTGACAAAATGGTGCAACCTATGTGCTGCCACCATTAATGCCATAATTTATGGCCAAGTTGTCTTACTATTTATGCCTATAAATAGAGGCATAAGTTAGAGAGAGAAATGAGAGAGAGAGAGAGAGCAAAATGTGAGAGACCAAGAGAGAAAGTGAAGTGGCTGCCAACGACAGTAGCCCTGTTGTCTTGTGCAGTAGTGTGAGAGAAATGAGAGTTGAGTTGAGTAGATATGATCCTCCTCCTCCATGTATTTGTATTGTATCCTTTCTCTATCTCTAATAATATGGAACTCTCCCGTGGATGTAGGCGATTTGCCGAACCACGTTAAATATTGTGTCTCAGTGTGCTAAGTCTCCAATAGGCATCTATCAGAACATCACCGGTCGGAATTCCCAAGATGGTCTTGACTACACATAGAGAAACAATGAATATATCGGTGTCTGCGATGCATATTGTGGACAGTCTATTTGAATCATTCTGTTAATTAAATACTGCCACTTGATTAAAACTTTGCACAGATCTTTGCCGGGATTATCTATTTCTGACAGGATTCTACTTGTCCTTATGGATGGTGGCAATATAATTAATGTTGCTGATTATAAGAGAATGCTTTGGTTAATTTTGAAAAAAGCGAAGGCATCAATGACGGCAAAATCGGCTTTCTTAACTCATTGCACAAAAGAAATGCCCTTACAGAATACTCTTATAGCAGTGAGCTGAGGTATTGGTTGGTTTATGACCAAGTCAAGGCTGCAGCAAGGTCTCTGGTGAATGACCAATTCATGGCTCACCGGTATTTGCCTTCTGTTTCTGGCAGTTTTTCATGCATGATAGCTGCAGCTATAGATTATTTTATACGGAAAACATTCAAGGCATCGCTAGCAAATCTATGTGTGCGCGCACTGTTTTTTAATTGCCGTCCATTTCTGGCAATTTGTTCTTTAATGATTTCTGAAGCTTTAGATTATTTTATGTGGAAAGTATTCAGCGCACTGAAACAGTCCTGCTCTATGGTTTGTTTGCTGCTTTTGGCTAGGGCCAAATGGACAACAATTCATCATAGATTCTAAAGAAGTTTTCTTGCTTTTCGGTGTTATAAATGTATGGATTATGTGTTTGTATCTGAGTTTCAATAGTTCAATGACAGTTCATACTTTCATGGGACATCAAAATCAGTCAATTGATACCCTTTGACCAAATGCAACATGGCCATCAGGATAATTAAAGTCAACTGATACCCTTTGATACCATTTTTTAGACAGTCTGTCTTCAGCCAACAGGTTTCTATCTTCTTTCAGGGGATGAACCCCTAAAAATTCTCTAAAAACCAATCCAAATATCAAATTTATTAGCTGTTTTAGTGTTCATAATGAGTGAATTATGCTAAAATAACTTCGAATTAGACAGTATTAATTAGTCTTCGGGAAGTGACTGCTTCATTGTTGTATGCAATTACAGTTTGGAGACAAGGTTTGAAATTTGAACAGATACAGTCCTCAAAAATAGTAGTGAAGATCAAAAAATGGAAGAGCCCCCTGCAGTTAAACATTTAGTGCAAGGATTCCTAATTTCGGCTTCTTTGGAAGGGAGAGTTACAACCTCAAATGCTACAGTTGAAGAATAAAGTCCCCAGATTTAGGCTTTGAAGGGTGTTTTCTTCTTTCCCTACTCATTGCTTGGCCCGTTAAGAATGAGTTGCTGATTGGATGTTTTTCAAGCTTGTCTTTGATTCACAGAACTACTACCACTTGAATGAACAAGTCTAGGGTTCCTCGGGTATTTATCTATTCCTCTATTTATTTTTTACGAGAAGACTCAAACAAGTCCTGTAGGAGGTGACACTGTGCCATTTGACATACGGCTCACCGCTTTCCTAGATAATTATTAATAGAAGTAGAAAGAAAACAAGACGTTTCTCTTGAAGTTTTTCCAGCACTGAATGTAGGACGCTTTCTGATTTTAGTAGCTTGTTCAAAGCCAGATGCAATCTGAATCAGCTGCGGTTCTTTACCCTTAATGCCAAAAGGCACCCCCATACCGTCATAACCAGATGAGACATTGATTCCTGGGAATGCTCCATTTGCAAGGACAGGAGCAACAGATGCGCTGGGAGTTACCAAGGCATCTAGCTTGTTATCTGACATCAACTTCTGAAACCCATCTCTTGTCAGTTTTGATAAATTTGATAATGCTGCCAGTTACGTTTGTTGGCCTTAGTGATCGGCTACGAATTGAAATTTGACAATCCAAAAGAGTGATCTTGGCTCAAGGAATTTCCTGTAACCGCTAGGGGTTTATGGGCTTGGCTGTTTCATGCGTTGCTTCATATTCTCTTGGATCAAACCCCACAATCACATCAAACAACGCCGTCCTGATTATGGCCTAGGGGCCTGTTGATTCATCACTACAGAAACTCCATCTTGTCAAACAAGGCAGATGCTAAGAATTAAAAGAAACTCTAAATGGTTTGTGTTGCTTCCGTGTATCAAGACTCAATTAACTGTGATCTTGTATAGGCTTGATGCTCCCTGTTTTATAATAGTATAAATAAAGGCATTGTAAAAAAATAGAGTTGCATGTCCTAGAAGAACATCATCTAGTCAAGCATAAATAATTGATGAATCACTTCAAATTTCGACGATTTGAGAGGATCCCAGGAATTATATAGTCAAGGTCATCAACACCATTGTTGTTTCCAACTTAATTGATTGTCCCCTCACAAGCTCAGCTTTCTTTCAATTGTTCACTGTTGCTGGGCACTTCTCTTTGATTTATAACTTGCATTGCATTAACTCGGTTATAGTTAGAACCATGTCTTCCCCCTGAAATGCCTGCCTTCTGTACACTGCTTCTATGTGTGTTTATCACTGTTGTTTGGGTTCAATTTTTGTGTGTTTACCAAGAATCAAAGGTGGCTAGTTCCAATCTGCAAAAAGAACATATCAATGAAGGAAAACAATGGGTGAAAAAAGAAAACTATTAAAATGCCTCATCTCCTGTGACTTTGGACAACTCAACATTCTGTAGTACAAAATTTTAACCTTGGAAACAGAACAGTCAAAAAACTATTGATCGACTAAAACATGAATACAGTGCAAACTTTAACTATGAACTCAAACTCAACTCTGCACCTGGTTTGTCGAGTTGTGCACTAATGACAGATCATCAAGCCAATCAGCATAAATCCGATTTATTTTCTTCTGTCCTTTCCACTTTAATAAACATTTCGTACCCTTTTCTTCAACTAAACTAGGCACATTCACCGTCATACTTGGAGACATGTTATTAGGAAGAGGTGTTGGTGCTTTAGTCACAGTGGAGCCTGCATTTCCTGCTTCCACCTCAGTGCGTCCACCAGGAACTTGCAACTCTGAGTTCAATGGAAAAGTTGAATTTAATAGATAAAAACAAAAACAGAGCCCATCAATGATGATTTCTTTGCATCTTTTCTAGAGGAACACAACTGTGATTATATGGCGCAACACGCATCAAATACAAGGATCAACTTTTCTAGTCAAGAAATCAATGGAAGATAAGAAAACTAGACAAATACAGCATCGCACACAATTCTTACTGCTCACTCCTATCAACATTGTGCATGCTTGTGACCAATTCTGTCTATCTCTAATCATAGAACTAGAACTGAGGACCCAAAAACTATTACTGCTACACAAGACGCCTTGAAGGTTCATATGTAGCATCCTTATTCATTGTTTTGATGATTAAACCCTCACACTGCAAACTAAGACGAGTCAATAACCCCAAAAATAAATAATAGCTTAGCATGTCATTGTAATGTACATGAAAAAGGAAGAACTTTCAAAAAACTTCTGTGACATTCAACTTTTACTTTACAACATCCAAAAGACATTAATGTGAAAATAAATCATGTTCCAAGTTTCCAGGCATCAGCATTGTTATATTCTACACGGCCTCACTTCATTCAAAAAAAAAATGATATAAAATATGTGAGGCCAGCATTCAAATAATACAAGTGAGTCCAGCGTTCAGAAACATTCATGTGCCCAAGTTTTGCAGCCTTTAGTAACAAGCTTCAAGATTTCTTGGAATACTAAAATGAGTTCAGGTATAAAAATGTATGGAAAAAAATTTGAGATATTTCGTCAAGAAAGCTTTAAATTTGAAGGTTTAAATGAAAATCAGAAATCAAACCACGTTTTCCCATTTCCATAAAATGAATTAATTTTTTCCAATAACATTAAAAAAGATTAAAAAGCCACACAAACTCAGTAATCTCTGTCAAAAACTATTACTGCTACACAAGACGCAGCGGTTCAAGTTTCTAACTAAAAAATAAAATTCTGTTCTAGATAAATAAATAATATACTTTAAAGAGATAAATGATGAGTGCCTTTTCAGGAGATAAGAAGACAGCCTCACAGAAAGTCGAAAGAACAAAGCAAAATCAAGATGTAGGACGTGCTGATCCTGTTAAATATTAGCTTAAGAAGACTCGACATCAAAAAACACAACTCTTTAAGGACATTAACAGGCTATTCTAAACAGATACAGTGTGAATAGAATTAGGAACTGATTAAAAGAGAACTGATTGACCAAGGGATCCATCTCCAGAAAATGGAAATTTGAATATTAGTTAGCACAAGATGAATCTTTAACTTTCATGCAAGGATTTTCCCTCAATTCGAAGGCACATAAGGTGACATATAAGAGCTATGCCAGTATCTCGGGGGCCACTAAAACTACAAAAAGGAATTTTTAAGCTTAGACTTTCTGATTTATTTTAACAAGTTCAGTTGGAAGTCACCGGGCTCTCCAGAAAGATAAATCAAGATATCATCATATACTTAAAGCCTATTGGGAAAACAAATGAAGAATTCCAATTCAAATAGTCTGACTCATCAAGATTTAACTAAACTATAACCCTAACAATTACTGTAGTGGCAAACAGGTTAAATATAACAACGAAATGCAACTTAAGCAACAGAAAGCACCTGCTAGCCCATGAGCAAAGTGACATTTCTCTCCAAAGGGGCATTGACCTGTCATCTCCCACTTCGTGCACAACTTTGTCTTCCAATAAACAGGCTTTATTAAATTTGATCGAGGAGCATCCGAAACAGCAGTGTTTGCAGGCCTGTTAACTTCAGCAGCATTAAAGACGCCACTTCCTTGGCCCGTCAGGTGGTCTGTAGTCCCTATACTTATTGCATAACTCTCCCTGAACCTCCCCGTGTCCTCCCTGAAATTTGCTGGATCCTCGTGAAGGAAATTACACCTATCCCCATAAGGACACTCCTCCCCATTATAAAACTTCTTGCACAACTTCATCTTGTGAATTATCCTCAGATCATCTTCCCGATTCATCGCTGTTGACCTATCCTCTTCACTACTTACACCTACACTCACTAGTTCCTTCCAATTTGGTGGGGGCTGCCTCAAATCTTGCATTCCATGAGCAAAATTGCAATTCTCACCATTCCTACAAGTACCAGTCTTAAACTTTGCACACACTCTCGTCTTGAAAAAGATGTTGGTTGTTCCCTTGTGGACTGGAAGGCTGTTTGTTGGTGGCACCCTAGAACTCATGGATTGGTTGGAATTGTCCTCAGAGTTTCTAGGTCTTTTATAAGGAGGTTGGTGTTGTTGTTGTTGTTCAAATTGCTCATTGTTATTCGTTACAAATTGAGGCCACACATCAATAGCATCACTGCCTGATTGATACGAGGCCTGTGATGCCATAAAAGAAACAGGGGAATCAGGGTAACTCATATTTCTACAATGTAGAATCAAACTTCTTGAGAAGAACTAACTTAGACCTCAAAAACCCTTGATTTATAACACTAAAATCTAACAAACCAATTAAGAAAGATGCAATCTTTAGCACCAAGACACAAACTTTTCACTAAAGATATGAACTTTTGGTTTAGAACTGAATCAATGAATCAAGATTGGGCAAAGAAATAAAAACCCGGATCTATATTTTGATCAAAACCAAAGAAAATTAAACAAAAACAATAGAAGGGACTTACTTGAGAGAATTAATGAATAGTTGATAAAAGAATTTAGACAAAACCCAGATGAGAAATTTGGCTCATAACGATGACAAGTTTATAGCTTCAACAAACAGGTTTATATACAAAGTCCAAATATGAACAGGAATGGTACAAACTAAACCCTAGCCGCCAAATTGAGCTAATTCATATTTGATAGGGTTTTTGTTATTTGCTTTTAGGAACAGCCTGAAGAGTCCTGTTTCAGGAGTTGCAGTAAAATAATTCTTAACCTCTTAATTTGTCCATTAATATTCTTAAATTATTATTTATCAGACAAATAAAGATTTGTTGTTAAATTTGACTGTCAAGACTAATGCTTGAACTCTGATAGTCATTCTCAATGCTATGAGCACGTTGTTCTAAAATAATTTAATTTTTTTATATAAATACAAATAATTAGAAAGAGGCAAACAACAAATGATTTAGTATTTCTTTTTTAAGACAATTTGACCAGGAAGAAAATTCTTAAACCGATGTTATCTCTTTCTATTTAAATTGTTAAAATAAAAATATTGAACGACGTGTTTTTTATTTTTATTGTCTTAATTATTTTTATTTATAAAAAAACTAATTGTTTTAAAACAATGTCGGGTCAAATTTGAAGGCGTGCCTTAACTTATAGCTTTGAGTTCATGGTGATCAAGGGACTGCATCAAGTAATTAAGCAATCAAACA
>Ga0325414_1003816_pt1 | contig 15725 bp, 7 predicted proteins | sample PopdelMetagenome_8_FD_206183 | JGI IMG/M metagenome (GOLD analysis project Ga0325414, IMG submission 206183) | Populus deltoides microbial communities from Bellville, Georgia, United States - Leaf-PdKOR-R3 | ecosystem: Host-associated > Plants > Phyllosphere > Phylloplane/Leaf | place: USA...
AATCCATTCACTATGCTGCAACTTCACCACTTCTCCATAGTTCTAGAACTGAAAATGCAGAATAGTAGAAATATTGCGAGATCAATATCTCTTACCTCGTTGATTGGATAACAAATCCGTTCGGTCAATGTTGAGAGAAGGTTGGAAGGAACAACATAGTCAGAAAAGAGAACAATCCAACGATGGACGGAGTAGATGTAGCTCCGACAGCACCACTCTCTTTCTCTTGTTTTCAGTTCTGGAACATAGATGTAGATTTATGTTTATAACCCTGGTATAACAAATACTTAGCACTTTCATAGCCCAATTGTATGGTATAACTGACACCTGTGCTATGAAAGGAACTTGATTTGTTATTAACATAAGTTATAATCATGAATACCTGACAACATTTACAAGTATTAGCATTATTCGAATAAGATAACTAATGTAATCATGTTAACAATTTATAATCTGATTGGAACCTCCTTTTAGTGTGGTTTCCAGTTGAGTAATAAAAAGAGTTTATACTATACTTGTTTGAAATACCATTAGTGGATCCTCTAACCTTGACAATTATTTTATCCTTGTTTAATCCTTATATCAATATCACATCTCAAAGCTCTTTTCAACTCTTTTTCTGTTATTATCTATTTCTTTATTTGTAGTTTATACAGTTAACCTCCCTGTGGTTCGACCCCGGTCTTGCCGGGTTATTTATTACTTCGACACTTCTACACTTGGGAGAAGACATCAACTCTTTAGTCGTGTCACTGAGTTTCTTACCACTTTTAAATCCCAATAGCGCGATTATGTGTGGAGATTATAATAGAATTTGATGTTTCTTGTGCAAAGAGTCATGGATTGATTTTTTTGACATTTCCTTCTATTTTACACATAATATCACTCAGTTTATAAATTTCCCTCCTTCAAATTATTATTTTTACCAGGTCATGGAGTTTTCATGATTTATCATTAACTAATATTTCGCATACTATTTGATTACTTTAGCTTCTATAAATTTTAAATTACTCTTCCGGAAATGTTCATCCCAATTCATAAGATTTTTTCCCTAATTTATCATTTTTCAATTAACAGTTATCCTATTTAACCCAAATTTATCTATTTTTGACTAGGGGTTTGCAGTGCCAAAACCTGAAGCCTTACTTGGTGATTGACATGGAAACATTTCCACGGATGAATTGTTGAAGTCGCCTTAAGTGCTAAAGAAAATTCCACGCACCCCACTTGACTTTTGTAGTGGAGGAGTTACTTGTGGTTTCAGCTTTGGGGTGAGATCTTATGTCTCTCTTGCATCAGAAGTTGATGCCATCTTTATAGTCGGCTTAGTTTGTGCATATAATTTGGCATTGGATTTTGTTTTCAATGGCGGGGTTGAAGAATCTTCAATGGTATGTCGCCGACTTGAATCAATACTCTTGTTGTTTTTGGAAGCGACAATGGTGATCATGTTCCTCCTAGTTGCCATTGAGAGTTTGTTGAAAATTCTTTCTTGATGGGATGAGATAAAAGGTAGAGATTTTCTCAGTAGAGTCGCCAGAAATTTGTAGACATAATTTTGAGCACCTAAATATAGACAAGCACACATGTACAAATATATGATTTTATTAAATATATAATCGGGTACAATCTCTATCTAAAGTATTCTTTCAAAAGAATAAGACAATCATTTAATTCTTCCCTTGGATTTGATATATGGTGACTTGATTTAGTTGAGAAATCAAGCCAAGATTTGTGCTTTGCAAGAATGTGAATTTGGGCGTGTATTGTGAAGCAAGATTTGATGATTTGAAGAGTACTTTTGATTTGTCTTCAAAGTATTGTTTGAATAACTCTTATGAGCGTTTAGGCTTGATCCAATAAAACTCTGTTCTTTGTAGACTTCATGCATAGATGAAGGAGGCTTGATAAGTTTTGAGATAGCTTCCTTGCTTGAAGAGAGAGCTTCCTTGCTCGAAGAGCTTGTCTTGAAGAAAATTTGTATCCCCCTAAATTCTCTATTTTTTCTTTAGTTTGAGGCCTCTCTATTTATAGAGATTTATAGGAGCTCCCAGGTCTTTTTTCAATGTCATATGACATGATTTTATTGGTTAATCTTTATTTATGGGATCTTGTATTTATGACATGATATCTTGAATATCTCATCATAACTGTTAATTTTTCATTGGTCAAGAAATATATGAAGATTCATTTATTTTTTATATCATTTATTTCAATTTTATTTTATCTTTTCATGTAAAAATAGAATAAAAATACCACATGATTAAATTTGATTGATAATTTTTTTTTTGTTTATACACATGTTCTTAAGGGAAAAGAAGTGGGGAGCCACATTTTTTTTTTATGTTATTTCTTTCAAATTATTTTCAAAGTACATCTTTCACATTAAAAAAATTAATAATTTTCATGAATACTTATTTCAAGATTTCAATTAAGAAAAAAACCTCTTTAACTATTAAATTAACTTCATATTAAGAATAACATATATCCTTTAAGCCATACCTACACATTATTATTGTTGCTGTTTTGGTGCAAACCTTAGTAGCATTATTGTTTCCTCCCTGTTACCTATCCATACATATTCTAGCTTTAGCTAGAAATTGAAAGTTGAAAGGACTAAAAAGAAACAATCTAGTTTGTACTAATTATTTGACCCACGAATTGGGTAAATTTCTTATATAAAAAAAATTAATATGCCAACTTTTTAAATATATTTTTTTAAATCTAATTACAAATCAAAACGTTTATACATGAATTTAATTAAATACATCGAGAACCATCTATGCTAATAAATATAAAAAACAAAATGTTAACATGTCTACTCAACTTACTTCGTTGCAGGTCAGATAATTTTTTTCTAACATAAAATAATTAAAATATAGGTATTATTAACACAGTTTTTGACATTAAGTAAAAAATATAACAATGAATCAAAAAATCAATGCTTACATCTAATAAAATATAGTAAAGATCATATAACTTAATAAATATATGTAAGATCTCAAGTTAATTTTTAACATAGCAGAATACTATACCAATGTTGTAATTGCTATATTGAAACATCATTTTATTGGTCTTTGTATATTAATTTCTAAAAAAAAAAAATTGTAAAGTAAAAAATTATAAAAAATTACAAAATAATAAAGATAGAATGATATAAATAAGTCCTGTTACCTATCCATACATATTCTAGCTTTAGCTAGAAATTGAAAGTTGAAAGGACTAAAAAGAAACAATCTAGTTTGTACTAATTATTTGACCCACGAATTGGGTAAATTTCTTATATAAAAAAAATTAATATGCCAACTTTTTAAATATATTTTTTTAAATCTAATTACAAATCAAAACGTTTATACATGAATTTAATTAAATACATCGAGAACCATCTATGCTAATAAATATAAAAAACAAAATGTTAACATGTCTACTCAACTTACTTCGTTGCAGGTCAGATAATTTTTTTCTAACATAAAATAATTAAAATATAGGTATTATTAACACAGTTTTTGACATTAAGTAAAAAATATAACAATGAATCAAAAAATCAATGCTTACATCTAATAAAATATAGTAAAGATCATATAACTTAATAAATATATGTAAGATCTCAAGTTAATTTTTAACATAGCAGAATACTATACCAATGTTGCAATTGCTATATTGAAACATCATTTCATTGGTCTTTGTATATTAATTTCTAAAAAAAAAAATTGTAAAGTAAAAAATTATAAAAAAATTACAAAATAATAAAGATAGAATGATATAAATAAGTCCAGTGTAGAGTGATAAATATTCATAGTGTAAAGAATAAAAAAATATTTTTTTTTGAAAAAAAGTAAAGAAAAAAGGTCGAAAAATTAGAAAAATAAAGATAAGAAAAAAGTGGTGGTAAATAAATCAAGTATAAAATGATAAAAATATCAAATATAAAGTTTAAAAAATACAATATAAACTTGTTTTCTTAAAATTAAAATTCAAAAATTATAATTTTATCATCGTACCACTACAAAAAAAAAATCACAAATTTTATGATTATTTCATCTGGTAAAACACCATGTCATATTATAATTATAACGAGATAACATGCATGCGCGCTGCTACGGACTTATAAAACAAATATATTTAATAGTGTTATAATTCTGAATCAGCGCTAGATAAGTAATAGAAACTAAAGGTATGATGGAGCCAATATTTCATGACGGAAAAAAAAAGTTGTGTTAGTGATCAAAACTTAGAGACTGAACAAAATGATTTGTAGCAATCCACAATGTTTTGGGAGGAAAGATATAGAGCTTTCGCCACATGATTTAGCTAAATTCTCTACCAACTTAATATATATATAAAAAAAAACCAACAAAGATAATTTTGGAAGAAAAAAACCAATGAGGAAAAACGTTGTAGCAATTGACAATGTTTTGTGAGGAAAACTACAGTGCTTTCCCCAATAAAATAAAATAAAAAACCATTTAGAGAAATACTGTAGCAATCCATATGTTTTGTGAGAAAAACTACAACGCTTTCCCCAAATGATTTAGCTTTATTGTAATTATAATTCTTAACCAACTCAATATTAAAAAAAAATAGACAGATAATTTTGGAAAAAATCATAAAAAATACATGGAAAAACACCACAACAATTCACAGTGTTTTAAAGAAAAAAAATTACAAAGATAAATTCTTAATCAGCTCAATATTAAAAAAAATCAAATCGAGAGAGACAATTTTAGAAAAAAAATAACAAAAAAAAGAAAAAAAATCATGTTGGAAACACTATAGCAATTCACAGTATTTTGTGATGAAAGCTACAGTGCTTCCCCACATGATTTAGCCTTATTTATAATGATTTATAATTGTAATTCTCAACAATGTTTGGTGAGGAAAACTACAGTGTTTTTCCCACATGATTAAGCTTTATTAGAAAGTTAAATTCTAACCAACTCAATATTAAAAAAAATAAAATTAACGAAGATAATTTTGGAAAAAAAATATTACAAAAACAGAAAACACAAAAGAAATTGGAAAAAAAAACCATATGAGGAAAAATTGTATCAATCGATAGTATTTTGTGAGGAAAAACCTGTATTTACTTATAATTGTAATTCTTAACCAACTTAATATTTAAAAATTAAAATTGACAAAGATAATTTTAGGAAAAAAACATAACAAAATAGAAAAAAACCATATGTGAAAAAACACTGTAGCAATCCACAGTAATTTGTGAGGAAATTTACAGTGCTTTCCTCACACATTGTAACTGTAATTTTTAACCAGCTCAATATTAAAAAATAAAATAAAAAAACATAATTTCAAAGAAAATTATAAAAAAACAAAAACAAAAAAAACCACGCGGAGAAACACTGTATCAATCAACAATGCTTTAAAGAAAAAAAAGTTACAAAACTAAATTCTCAATCAGTTCAATATGAAAAAAATTGACAAATATAAATTTAAAAAATAAAAAAATAAAAAAGAAAAATTATGTGGAAAAACACCATAGCAATCCACAGTATTTTAAAAGAAAAAAATTACAAAGTAAAATTTTTAACCAGATTAATATTTAAAAAGTAAAATTAACAAAGATAATTTTGAAAAGAAAAGGGAAAGTTGAAAAAAAAAAGTAATTTTGAAAAAAAAAAATAAATGACAAAAAAAAAGAAAGCTGATAAAAAATAAAAAATTATAAAAAATAAAAAAATACACTGTAAAATACTATTAAAAACAATAATTTCCCCGCATGTATAATGTCTCAATGCAAGCAGAATTTCTTTTGGAACGTTTAACAAGACAAATGATAAAAATGCTAAAGCGCATTTCCATGCAATGACGATTTTTACCATAAATTCTCTCCATGTTAGAAATGTATTTTACCATAATTGAGGATTGGCCAAACCTTTTCAATTAGCTAGCTAGGGAAGAGAAGTGGGTGGGTGTGCTGTGGCAGACTACTGCCACCACGTTAATTATTCTATCATTAGTTCCATTAGTTAAATTTCAAAATCAATTATTTTCATTGATTAAATGCTAGCCAAACTTCATCCTTTTTGGACCCACCAATCTACCAGTTAAAGCCAAAGTGGAGGACTCCCTCTGTTACTGTGCATTTTTCCATAAATTAGTTTAATCACCTAGGAAACTTTACAGTTGTCTCTTCAATCATGTGGCGGTGATATTTTAGATAGCATTTGACCTGCGCTCGCAACTTTTTTTCTGTTTTTCTTACGGTAGAAAAATGAATTCGCAGGCGTTCTCAAAGATTTTGTTGCAAAAAAGTCTCTCGGTATTTCAAATACAACACTTTTAAAAGATGCACTTCCTCGAACCACAAGAATAAGAGAACTCAATTATATTTGTTAATAAATAAATAAATAATTATCAAGTAAATCGTAACATTGAAATATAAATACTTGATCCAGAGCTGCTGGGAGCTCTTAATTTTCTATTTAGTTTATGTTATTGTTAAGAATTAAACTCTTTTTCTTTAAAATTAAAATGTTTGTCAATTGATGTAAATGATCTTGTTATAAATAATTTCTTTAAATTTTAGTAATTAAACTTTTAAAAGATATATTTTCTTTAAAAATCTACAAATCAAAAAAATAAAATAACTCAAAATTTATTTAAAGTCGAGAAGCTAAACTCTAAAACAAAAGAAAAAAAAGTGAAAAAAGCTAAGCAAACTAGAGGAAAAAAAAACATCATTAGAGAAAAAGGTAAAATAGCTATTACAATGTATGCATAACATCTCCCCTTCTATCGCCTTTTTATACTAATTTTTGAAATCATAATTGATTCATAATTAATTCCTGTCATTTTATCTTAATAATTTGTGATAAACAAATAAAAAACTTGATAATTTTTGTCAATTAAGCCAAATATTTTAATTTAGAAAATAAAACTGTTCAGGTAGTATGAAGTTAACATTCATGGATTGATTAAACAAAATATGCTGGTAAAAGTAATTATTTATGAACTAAATAATTAATTTAAAACATGCTCAAAATAGGCTGGTAAAAAAAAAATTATGAGCTAAAAAACTATTTTATAGCAAACCCAAGCTTGGCTTCTCTTAATTTATCTTGTTCTACATGTCCATTTAAATTTTCAACTTTGTATTATATAAGATATAAGAAAATTTTGTATTTTTTTAATGTGAAATAAAGAGTTTTAGGTTAAAAAAAAAAATCTACCAAGAGTTTTTTAAAATTAATTTCTCATTTATTCATAATTTATTTTAATTTTTTTATTAAAGAATATATTTTTTGAATAAAGTTGTAAGTTGTTAGGAACCCACTTATAATTTCTCCTCAAATTTGTTTATTTTAAAACAAATTTCTAACATACTATGGCCGACTATTCACCACATTTGGATGAGCATATTGTAAAGTAATTCGTATTACATAAGTAGTATGATAGGTAGACTATTGATTAGAAATTGAGACCTCCCTTCTGATTCTGCTCATGAAGCATTTATCTCCACACACCTTTCTAGTCTTTTTCAATACAGTTTCCATGTGGTGAAAATGATCCATCCGATCCAAATAGAATTTTGTTTCTCTAAAGCATGCAACTCCCTGAATAGAGTAACTTCTTGATCTACCTTATAATGGAATTTGTGTAAAATTGCAGAAATTTTAATAAGAGATGCATGCTTTGCTTTATACAGAGGCGATATCCGGTTTACTTCAACATGATAACATTACCTTACCTAGTTAGCGATGGAAAATTATTATTGCCAAACCAATTGGATACCTCATATTTAGAGATATCACACAAGTCATCCCTGAATTCAAATATACTTTGATTAATAAAAGATATAAAGTGATACCTTCAACTCTGATAAACTTGGATTCATTTGGCTGTTCATCCATCGAGTCTGGAGTCTGAACTACAGTAGAAAGATACATAAGTTAATATCTTCACAAATATTACCCTAAACTATAAGATTATCATTCATCGATTTGAGGATTTTGGGAGGCGGGAAATTGTCAATGCATCGCATCTTATCATGGCACCCTCCAGTTTCATAAGCACCATCCTTGCCTTGAACTCTCTTCATTGCTTAGCTCAGGATTGAAGAGACTATTTTGGCTCCCTCAACCTGCGCACTTTACCCTCAGCTCCCAAAGATCCAAACCAAAATAGCTGCACTGAGAAACCAGCTCCAAGTACTCCTCACTTGGCAGGAGAAGGGCTTTGCAAAATGTATTTGCGCTTATAATCATCAAGTTCATCATCCTATTTAAAATAATCTCTTGTCAGTCTTCAGAATGACTACAATATGAGAGGGATAATCAAAGTGTCTCACCTTCTTTTTAATTTCTTTCTTCAAGCTACCAATGAGATTTAAAAGGTACTCGTAATTAGACTTGTGAGGTTCCTGCACTATCAAAACCTTTGCTTTAGACTACAACTCTGAATTTATATTTTTTTCCCCTTCAAATTAACATTTTTTTTTTTTTTTTTATGATTTTGGATTGTTTTGATGTGCTAAAGTCAAAAATTAATTTTAAAAAATAAAAAATATATTATTTTGATGCATTTCCAAGTAAAAAACACTTTGAAAAGCAATCACTACCACAATCTCAAATGTTAAATGAATAAACCCCACAAATGCAGTTACCTGTAAGTCTGAAGGGAGAGGTGATCTTTCCACCTTGGAAGCCTCTGAAATCTGTGCTGGTGTGCCCACATCATCTGCCAACGAAATAATCCAAGATGGGGAAGTAGAGATCCCTGAAGCCCCGATGTCAGTTCCAGAGCTTGTGGCAGCAGAATCTGATTGTTGACTAAAAGAGATGGCTTTGATTGATGCCTGTAGACAGTGTTCATGGAAGCAAAACAAGAGGCTTTACTTTCAAGGATTTTCAATCATGGGGATTTAATGAAAAGTTTAATAAGCGCATAAGAGCAAATTGCGAAAAATAGAATGAGACAATTCATTCAAACCATCTGTTTTTACCCGAGCACATCAAGAAAACAGAAACAAAAAATTTAAAGGTACCCAGAAGCCAATGCACATATGCTGGACAAGTCACACACTAATATGAAAGGTTAATGCAACATGCAAAAACATAATTCTTTCAGACACCTGTATCCATTTTGTTCTTGCCAGATCCATACCTCGTGTCTTTTTCTGGCTTCAAATGACACAAACTCAGGGGTATCGAAATTAGGAGGCTTCAGAATAGCATATGCTCCTTTACTTTTATAATCTTTGCTTGTATGCTGCATAATACACCAACCATGGCTAAAAGTAAGGTATAACTTCTCTATTAGCCAATATACATTCGGGAGGAAAAAATATGAGAATTTTGTCTCGCATAAATATTAACTGCAAATTCTCTCATTATCCATTTAAACCATAGCTAAAGGTAAACTGTAAGGAGTGTATTAGACTCATTTCTTTTAAAGAGATGCAGATTGATCAACATTTACTTCGAGAAAGTCCATCAGTAGGATATATGAAAGGAAAAAGAAATCTGATAAGCAGAGTTACAAACCCACAAGAAAGACAAGCATGAACAGACCAACCTAGAAATACAGCATCTTCAAATTTTAGAACGTAAAGAATCCAAAAGTATGCACAGCAGATACATTTGATTCATAATTCATTATAGAATTTCATCATAGCCAAAGCCAATGGGCTATTAGCTTTAGCAAATTCCTTTTGACTGTTATAGTATACAATATTCATCTAAGAAATTCCATAGCATCACAGATCCAAGCTCTGCTCTTGGTTTCGGGGTCACGAAAAAGCTTTCAAGTTTCTTTTCTTTCCAAGGCTTTAGACATAAGAATGTTTTAACAAGTATACAAGGTTACTAAATAATCTAAAAGAAACCAGCTTGGTGCCTGCTGAATTTTTTTACTCCCACATGCTCCACTCAATGATGGTACTGGCATACAAAATTTCTCATTGATAAAAACATACGGATGACTTGATCTCAGAATAAAGTCTGATAAAAGGGATTATATGATCTGAAGGTCTAAGCAACCTGGATGCCCTCAATAAATTTGAACTTTCACCCAAAAAAGAAGAAACGTGAAAAAAAGTGAGGTACAGAAACTAATATAAACCTGTGGGTAATCAGGGGCACTGAATAGGGTATATAGCTTCCCTGATTCTACTTCATGATCTGTGCTGTAGCCCTCCAACATATTTTTGAAACCTTTCTGACAAGCTATCGAGTCAGGGCCTTCATGTGACCTTATAATCACCTGTTGTAGGACCAAGAAATCACATCCAGTCTTGAAACCTCAACTTATATGACTTTTATAGACAGGCAGAAAAACAGAGGAAGGGGGGAAAATTAAAGGCTGAAATTTGACCTACTTTGTTGGAGCATACAGAAAAGGTTTGTCAGATTGTTGGCAAATAACAGACTCAGATGCGATGAAGTAAACACTTGAAATACTTGCGAACTTGTGAAGTTGTAAGATCATGATAGCTTGTGTAAATGATATGCATGGTTTAGTACATAAAGGTAAAGGTTGGATCTTGAATATAGCCGGGTTTCCTATTTGGTGCATGAATCCATCATAAAGGGTTTCTTTAGTAGCTCTAGGAAGTTCTCAAAAGGAGACCCTGTTTCATCTTTGACTTCTTTTATTCTAATACTGGAAGCATTAAATAGACTGACAGACACTGATGAAAGCATAGGCACATTGATAGTTAAGGACTTGAAGCCTTTACAGGTGGTCAATGGCAGGTTTCGTCAAGGAGACTGCTAGAAAATGCTGAGAAGTGAAACCCAGGAACTGATTGTATGCCAGATTGAGACTATTAAGTTCCTTGAGGCAGCAAAACCATCTCATATATTAATATGAACTCAGATTAGTTATTTCTGAAAAAGATAAGCCAAAAAAGCAGGGTTCTAGCGGCAAACTGAGGATTTCACTAGGAATGCCCTATCAGAGTATCTTTCAGATTAAAAGGATCTTGCCTCTTAGTGGAATTTAGCAGGAAAAGACATGGAAAGACAGTAGTGAGGAGATTTTTGTCTCTGAGAAGAAAAAGACTCATCCCTTGGCTCATATTGATAGAGAGAAAAAAGTTATTTTACCTTTAACTTGGAATGTTCTAAAAAGGCCTCTGTGCAATCAGGACCCCAAAGAAGACCTGCATCACCTCTATTGTTTTCCGTAAGACCAGATTCTGTTGTTGGATCTGACCATAAAACATCAGTCAAAATAGCATCTTTTGCTGACAGATCATGAACGAATCTGCTTACTTGATGTAACTCATCCAAAGAACCCAAAGATAAAGTGGTAGTCATCTTTTGTTTTTTATTTCCACTTTTGTTTCCATTGCCGTTCTGCAATTCATTTTCTCCAAAACTTTGTGATGAAGTAATTCCTTCACTCCGGAAAAGCCCTCCATGGGTTGTATAAACACAATCTGCTATTATTGAGGCCAGAGGAAGTTCTGCAAAAACTTTCAAACATTTTCGGTAGACAGTTTGGCCATGTTCAGGAAATTTGCGATTTACCTCCTTCAGAAAACCACATATTTCGGAGATATCACTTGACTCATGATTTCCACGCAGCAAATAAATCCTATGAGGCAAGAAGGCCTAAACATTGAAAAGGAAAGCAATGAAAATGCAAACAAAACCACTTAACCTTCAATGTACGAAAGAAGTGATTGCATTCATCATAAAAATGAAGTGAACACATTTTCCCATCATTTATTTTACAGGGAAAAAAAAACTCAGGTAATTAACAAATGAGGCACGCAAGGAAAAGTGTATTTCCAAAAACTGTCCATGTAATAACTTACCAAGTAACAAAAGGAACCAATTAGATAAGCACATTACCATGCTAATTACCTCTCTGATATCTAACGTATAAGAGAAATGTTGAAGGGAACTGAATCACAGTGGACCTTAGTCTCGAATCACTGTGATTCGAAAATTGGAGTGTATACAGCTAACTTTTAGACCATTTCCGTCAAGTAAATTTTGAATAGATTCAGCACAATAAGTACAAGAAATATACAATGATCTGAAATTACCTTCCAAGCCAACAAAACAAGAAACAATTCCAAGCTTGATTTGCCCCTATCGATGTAGTTTCCATTAAACACAAAAAGCTGCTTGTCAGAGGGTAAACCAACACTTTCCCAAATATTAAGCAGGTCAAGATATTGCCCACGTAGATCACCAACTACAACCACTTCGGTATTATTGTCGCATTGGATCTTCACACAATTAGGTTCTTGGCATAGGATGTATGAAGCTTTAGTTATCAATTCCTCCACCACAAAGAGTGGCATGATAGATGCAAACTCTGACAGTGACTTGTTCCACGAAGCCCATTTAAAGGTTTCCATCAAATTTAAAATCCAATCTAGAGTTATTTCCCCATTCAGAGGCCAGGAAATTGGCTCTCGAGTTGGTTCTCCCAGTTCCATGTCAACATGTTTATCTTGCATGTCACTGTGCTCACCAACAACCAGCCCCTCTTTATCTTCCATAATAACCTCTATGTCCTGCAGGTTGCGAACACCCATACCCTCCTCATCTCCCATGGAAATCAGCCTGTCTTGAAGGTCATTGTGCTCACCGACAGCCAAACCATCTTTATCTCCCATAACAATTTGTCTGTTCAGCAGGTCACTGTGCTCACCAATGACGACACCCTCTATATCTACTAGAAGACTTTGTCTATCATGCAGGTCACCCTGATCACTCATGACCAGCCCTTCTTTATCTAGCATAGCGATCTCTCTATCCTGCAAGTCATTGTGCTGGCCAACTGCCACCTCATTTTTATCTTGCATAACACTGTGGTTGTCTTGCAGGACACTGAGCTCACCAATGGCCAGCTCTTCTTTATCTCCAAATTCAATATCCATCTCACCATATCCAATCATTCCAACAGCTAGCTTATCTTCCCCTTCTAGCACTTGATTAATATCCCTATGCCGATTCATTGTAGAACCTTGTTTAGCAATAATCCAGCGTGCAATTTCTGAAATCTTTGTCAATGATTTCCTTTCTTGTGCATTGAAGTCGTGAAAGGATGTAAGACTAATTTGATCAACTATTTTTCTGCATTCCCCTACCTGCACAATTTTTGTTGTAACCATTCACCAAAAAATTGTTGCCCAAGAAGTATTTGTTATCCAAAAGTTTGTAATGAATGTAAATCACCACCTAATCAAATTCAAACTAGACGAATCTGAACACGGCGTAAACACCAGCCTCGTCTTTACCATGCACAACTACGGCCCTAATAAATAAACGAAAACTCACCATAGTCTCAATGCTGATCTTCAAGACCCGAGACACATCATCTTCAGTAGCCTGTAAAATTCACAAGAACAGAGTGCATAATGAGAACTAGCCTACACAATGAAACGAAAAATCGAGCTTCAAGTGAAGAACTTTCCTTACCAGTTTCGTTTGACGATTAACAATCCCATTACCTAATTCTCGTATCATCACCATTGTACGAATTTCTTTATCATCCAAACTAGTAAAATCCATCGAATTTATATAGTTCATAACCTTTTTACAATCGTTTCGCCTTGCTTCTTGAACTCTCTTCAACTCAAGGTCCATTTTTACTATGCAAAATCCACCACAAATAACAGATTTATAATTAAAAAGAAAAATATGCGAATAATAAGAAGAAACATAAACACAATCATGCAGAAAGTTCACTCCTTCGACAGGAAAAAAAAAACCCGAATTAATTATATTTCTTTTGAAAACCTAATTTTATTAGGTAATTAGGTTTTCTCTGAACTAGTAAAGTTTAACCAGCTGGAAAAAAAAAAAAAAGCTCACCAATTCCACAATCAATCACGTAAATGATTAGATTGAAGAAAGTTCGCAGATTCAATAACCGGAAAGGGAAGTAAATTACCGGAAAGGAATCGGAGAGATACGGAGCGATTGCTTGCTTCAATGGCGCTGCTCTTGCTGACGAGGATGACGAAACGACGATTCGTTCTCAATCTAATAAGACACGTCGTTTCGTTTCAGGGTCAGCTCTTCGGAGCAACGACGTGTGCTTCTCTTCCGTGTGTGTTTTCTCTTACAGAAAACGACGGTTCGTTATTATCAGTTTGGTACGGCGTGTCATTCATGAAAATAATCGCTTTCTAAAACGATAAGTGATCTAAACACAGCATCGGACACGACGTGTCATTCCGCCCTTAAGAACAGAACCGATGTCGTTTCAACCTTGACCAGACCACAACATTATTGGACGGTAGGGTCGGCTTCGACCCTTCTCTCAAATATCAATTACAAAAATGGAGATAGAAGGAGAGGAGGGGTCCAAAATTGAAGTGGGAATAGGTTCAAAGGCCGTCTTTGGAAGAGGCTGTGGTTTTAACACAAAAGACCGAAGGGTTTCTCGTCGTCACGTTATATTTGAGCTCGACGACAACCAAACGGTTTCCTTTCAAGTTGTAGGAAAGAACCCAATTTGCGTACGAAGTGGTGAAGAAAACGTTAAGATATTTAGAAGGTTGCAGAAGGGTGTGGTAGCAGCTGGTGATTGGTTCTGTATTTCAAGTCAAAACCCTGTTCGGTTCCGTTTGAAAAAGAGAATTGGAGGAAGAAGGGTGCAAGAGAGTGACAGTGGAAATTGGTATTCTGAAAGATTTGATCTTTCGAAGATTGACCCTGTTAAAGGTTTGTTGTTCTTTTCTTTTTCTTTTTTTGAAGTGTAGATATTGATATATTTGCTTGCTGACTTTTCATGATGTGCGTTTTATGTTTGATAGCATGTTTGTTATATTGGAAGTGCAGAATTTGGATTTCTTGTGATTGGGCATGAATTGGATTGCTATCCTAAGCAAAGGATAAAAGATGCAAGGAGCTGGGATTGGTTTCTTGAGGAACCTGAGCAAGATAGTGAGGGTGGGGAGAGTTTTGAGAGAAAAAAGAAAAATGGGAGGGGAAAGAGGAAGAAGAAAGTTGGAGGGAATGATGATAATTATGGTGATGATTGGAGTGGTGAGAGTGAAGACGATGAGGTTGTTGGAAAAATAATAAAGTTTAACAGACCAAAATATTCAACTAGATCAAAAGGACGAGACAAACTACGTCAAGATACAAAAACAAAGAGAGTTTCTGCAAGGAAAACTAATGAAGATGATGAGACACTAGGGGCCTTTATTGTTGATGATGACGTGGAGGAGGGGGAACAAGGAGGAGAAGGCGATGAAGAAGAAGACGACATTGTTGTTGTTGATGATGATGATGATGATGAAGATTATCACTGATCATTTGATTGCAGAATTTGCAATGGAATGAGCAGATATTTTTTCCGAGAATTGCTCTAAAAATGGTCAGTTGCCAACTTGCTGCCGTCTCGTAGTAGTAATCTGTGTTGTTCTAACAAACTAGCTTCTGCTCTTTGTATTTTGTTGGTTTAAATCTGAATTGTTTTAGTTGTAATATATGTTGCTCTTAATCTGTAATGTTTGTCATTGTAGTCCATGAAGTGCTACAATTTGAATTTGTGAAAGGAAAACGTGTTAGCTGTGATAAAAAGATGAATAAGAATTTGCTATGTAGCTCTTGATTTTGGTGGCATCATCTCCACTATGAGGGCTGAGCCTTCCTTCCCCCGCTACCATGAGTTTTTCAGCTGCACTCATTTCTGACCTGACTGTTTCAATTCGTTGAGGATTGAACAAAAGATGCTCTAGATAAGAGAAGGGATTAAACTGAAGTATCGGTGAAGAGAGATTAGCCAAAATTGAC
>Ga0325414_1003817_pt1 | contig 15724 bp, 9 predicted proteins | sample PopdelMetagenome_8_FD_206183 | JGI IMG/M metagenome (GOLD analysis project Ga0325414, IMG submission 206183) | Populus deltoides microbial communities from Bellville, Georgia, United States - Leaf-PdKOR-R3 | ecosystem: Host-associated > Plants > Phyllosphere > Phylloplane/Leaf | place: USA...
GTCTCTAGGTTGGTTTGGCTGGGTTGTGTTAAGGTGGAAGTGTTTTGTGCTGGCTGTCGGGATTTTGCTTCCTACTTATCTGTACCATGAACCATCTTGGTCCTTCTATTTGTTTTTGGCGGCTTGGTTTAGCTGCTAGGTCATCAGCCCAGCCTTGCTTGGGAATTGTTTTCGCTTCTTTATGATGATTGTAATTAATTATTTTAATTGTTTTTAGTTTATTTTTAAATTTAATTTTTAAATTTTTTATAGAAAATATTGATATTAGTATCTAAAAATAAGAAACTTGTGAATTTAATTATTTATAAATATTAAATCTTGATATCGGTTCCTCTTAAAAGAAACTTATCATTTTGGTTATTCAAAAAAATTAATATTGTTTCAAAAAACTAAAAACTTGTTTTTCACAAGCTTCTAACATTGGTTTCTATAAAAAATAAACTTCTCATTTAAGTTGATTATAAAATAGATATTGGATGTATAAGATAGTAAAATTAAAATATTTCATAAATTTAACATAGTTAATTTTAAAATAAACTCGAAAACTTCAACTTTTAATCAATGAACCTGTGTGAAGTTATGTTGAATTAATCCAAAATATTATATCATATTTATATATAATAAATTTAGATTAATAAATTCACTTTTTTTATTATTTATGTTTTTTATGAGAAATATTTGTTACTGGCAATATTTGGACTCATGTATAAAATCAATGCACAAAACAAATATATCAACTTACACAACACATAGATAACACATATTTACTGGGGGTTTAAAATTAACTTTTAGAGAGGAAAAACCGGGAAAAAGATATTAAAAAAAAAAAAAAAAAGGACTAGCCCACGCTATCTCACGTGCTGATTTGTTGTCCTTCTAAAATGAAATGCGCGCTACAAGCTATAATTAAAAGTTAAAACTTCAATATTATTTTATTTCAAATATCAAAATAAAATTAAAAATATAAAAAATGCTTTAAGTCCCTTGGACTTGGGTTTAGCGGCTATATTAGCACCTTAAGTTTAACAGTCATGCTTAATTAATATTTTTTATAAATACTTTTTATTTTTTATAAAAAAAATATTTAAACTATTTTTCAAGTATTTTAAATAGAATTTTTTTATAATTTTTTTATTTTTTATACAAAAAATATTTAAACAACCCTTGAAGTATCCTAAATAGATATATTAATTAATTTTTTTTATAAATTTTTTTTTATTTTTTCTAAAAACACATTAAAATTATCCTTAAAATATCCTAAATAGAAATCATAATTAATATTTTTATAATTTTTATATAAAAAAATTAAACTACCCTTGAAGTATCCTAAATAATTTTTTATAAATTTTTTTATTTTTTTAAATTAAATCATCCTTTAATTATTCTAAACAGAAATCCTAATTAATTTTTTTATAAATTATTTTTATTTTTTATTAAAAAACATTTAAATTATCCTTAAAGTATTTTAAATAAAAATCATAATTAAATTTTTTTAAAAAAATTATTTTTTATAGGCTTTTGAGTCTAGCAGTCATATCAGACCTAAGCAAATTGAGTTTAGCAGTCATGCCAAATTAATTTTTTTTATAATTTTTTATTAAAAAACATTTAAACTATTATTAAAATATCTTAAACAGAAATTTTAATTTATTTTTTTTAATTTTTATATATCATCATTGAAATCAATTAGACTGTTGTTTTGAGGTTGTTGGGAAAATTCTAGAATTTCTAAAAATTGGTTAGACCATTTTACCAAAACGGTTAGGTCATTTTTCAAAATAGGTTAGACCAATTCATTTACTGAAATTTTTCTCATGTGTTTATGTGTTTTGATTTTTTCTTGGTTTTCTTGTATTTTTTTGTGTTTGTTTAGATTTTGTAGGTATGAAGATTAATTGTAAACTAGACTATAAAGGTATCTTGGAAACAATAAATGATTTGTGTTCAAGCAAACAAATTATTATTTCCTAATGCATCTAAGAGTGCCTCATGACTTTATTTTTCCTTTGAAATTAGGTCTTAGGATCGTCAATAAAAATAATTTTATTCAAAAGCTAGCATTTAATAACATTATATTTTTAATGTATATATCTAGACTTACATTATACATGGTACTTTATGCTTATTTAATTAATGACTAGTTGTTATAATGAATAGATCCTTAATACTTCCTTCGATTATTATGGAATATCCTCTAGAAAATTATAAGGATGGAAATTAATCAAAAAAATATATAAAATTTAAAAGATTCAATGAATCTAGATAGGTAAAGATCATGGGTTTAAAAAAATAATTTTTATACAAAAAATTTATTTTATAATTAACTCAATGTGAAGTCGAGATAAATACATGCACGTGGATTTAACACAAAACCCATATTAGATAGAACATCTCTCATTTAAAAGCTACTAATCTATTTTTTACTTCTCAAATCACCTAGGTCATTTCTCAAAATAGATTATACCAATTCATTTACTAAAATTTTTCTCATGTTTTGTGTGTTTTGATCTAATTTCTTGGTTTTCTTGTATTCTTTTGTGTTCGTTTAGGTTTTGCAGGTATGGAGATGAATTGTAAACTAGACTAAAAAGGTTATGTCATATTATGTTATCTTCAAAGCAATAAATGATTGGTGTTCAACCACACAAACAAATTATTATTTCCTAATGCATCCAAAAGTGCCTTATTACTTCATTTTTCCTTTGAAGTTTGTAATATTTTAACATGGGAATAAAACTTTTTAGTCTTCAAAATTTTATCGACCAAAATTTCTTTGAAATTATTTTTTTATTTATTAATACTTTATAATAAAACACTTATATTAAAGAATATTTTTCAATAAGATTTTAATTCCAGATATAAATGTATCTCAGTTTTTAATTCCACTTCAAATATCTCCATTAAACACGTAAAAACAATTTTCCAACATGTTCTTTATGATCGTCTTCATCATCATCAAGTACAAGAACACAGATTATATATTGTGTTGTTTGTGTGATGGCCTTAAAGAGAAGCTCCAGGCGGCATTCCTGCTCTCTGGACCTCATTCCCTAGCCTTCACGATGTTGATTTACAGGTAACCCCAATTGATTTCACTGCCCTCTTTGTCTTTCTCTGTTTTTTTTTTTTTTTTTTTTTATCAGGTAAAGGATATCACCAGCAATCCTGAGTGGGAGAGGACTTGCCAGCATGAGATACCGTTTTGGCCAAAGTATTCTCTGTTTATTAATTTCACCCGTTTTTTTTTTTAAATAATTTTAAGCTTCATGTCTGTGGTGATTTTGTGATGAATATGTGTTGTGTTTCTTGGTCCATATTACTCCAAATTGTGTGAAGTTTTGGTCAAATTCGGAAATGTTGTTGACAGGAAAAAAAGAAGCGCAGTTTGATAGTGCTAAATAGAATATGACAGCATGAGGTGAAGAAGAATTCAGAGGCTAATTAAATAGCTTGCAGATACGGACCATGGAAGGGACATAATATGTTGTCTTTATGTCCTCTTCGTTGAGTGACCTTTGCAATAGAAGATTGAATAATCGAGTGCTCTAAAGATAATATTGATTCATAAAGTGTGAAGCTTATTGGAGAGACCGAAGGAGAATTGCTCTCATGCCAAACTCTAGCATTTTGCCAACGGCAAATTATCGTGCTTGGAAGCTACTGTACGTTTGTTAATAATCGCAGGTGCCACGACTTCGTTTCAGTCCTCTATTTTCCTTCTCCTACCTTTTTCATCCCTTTAGTTTTATTAATTTTATTTTTGATCTATAACTTCATTATATTTATTTTTTGATACTCATTCTAGAGAAGAGAGAGAAAATCGCTGGAAAACGGATGAAAAGAAAAAAAGTTGTAAGCTAAACCCATTTCAAATAACAAAAATGTCTCGATGAGTTTCATTTGATAAAAGAAGTTCATTAAAGTGTTGTTTGACCCTCATCTTTCTGGAAAAAAATAGATTTAAAAGGACTGAAAAAAATTCTAAGAATTCAATTAGAAAATTTTGTTTTGATTGCTAGAATTTTCTTCTTTATATTGTCTCCTCTTAGTTTCCTTGGTTTGCTAGGAATACCTGCAAAATAAAAAAAAGAAACTCAAGAGAAAAATCCCCTTTGATGTCGTTATATCAAGTTTTTATGGGATTTGAAATCCTTGCAAAGTATAGACTTTAATTCTTCAATAAATCTAAGTAAAGTTAGGAACCCTTGTAGCCATATATATCCACAAGTTTATAGCCTAAATAAGCCTTGTTAATCTCTCATTGTTATCTAAAATTAACCTATTTTAAATTAAGACTGATTAAGTCAGAAATAGTTAAGAAAAAAACTTTGTCTGAACAAGCCAGCAAGCCCACACTAGTTTGGCCCTCTTTTTGTTTGGTCAAACACTTAAGCTTGGTTAATTTGCATTTATATTTTACTAGATTTAGATTTAAATGCTTTAAAAAAAACTTAACATGATATTTCAATTAATATTCAATTTTTTCATGGTCCTCTAGTGTTTTTCTAGGTTTTTTTAAGAATGTTATTTATTTCAATTATTACACACCCAATATAAAAATTAAAGTCATAAATATTCAATTTATGTTTTTTTATTTTTAATAAATTTTTGATATAATTTTATGTAATGTATGTGCTTTTTTCTTCAATCACACACAAAATACTTAGACTTTATTTGAATTTATTTTTTTTTGTTTTTAATATTATACTAGGTTTTTTAAAAAAAAATTACTTACAATTAAAATAACATGTTTTCGGTAAAATAATCAAAAGATGTTGGAGTCTCCTATAGTTTAATTATTTTTCTACTTTGCCTTCATGTTTTGAAAAATTATTAATTACATTTTAAATTTTAATAACTTTATAACACTTTGCATTCCATAAAATAAAAAATCAATAAAAAAATATTAAATTAACTATAAAATTATATTTAATTTAATAGTTAAAGAACACTTACAATATTAATATTATAACTTTAGCATTGAACTAAAAAAAACTAGCCACCATGTTTAACTTCTTCTTCCTTTTCTTTTTCAATTCTCAATCTTCAGCAAACCAACAATAAATAATTGAATCCATTATTTCTTCTTTTTCTTTTTCTTCCTTTCTCCTTTTCAATCTTCAACAAAGTCAAAAGAAATAATTGAAGCCATTATTTTCTCTCTCTTTCTTCTTCCGTTTTCTTTTCAAATCCAGAGGAACGTGTGGAGCTTTGTTTTGGGCCTCTTCTCATCCCCTCCAAACTTCTTTGATGGTTGTTTTGCAGGGGTTGAACAACAACAGTAATAGCAACACAGGCATTAAACAACTAGAGCAAACAATTTTAAGCATTCTAGGTCAAATGGGTATTTTGGTTTTGAGATAAATAAAGTAAATTGCTGGAAGCAATTTCATGGAGAAGAGCTTTTTCTTACTAAATCTCCTATTCCAATCAAACAACTGAAAGAAAATACCATCACAACCACCAGGCCTATGAGCCTTTTGCTTTGTTATCGCCAAACTTGTCCTTTCCGTGTCATTCATCTCTCCAAGAAACCAAAAATCGCTCTCTTTGAGAATCAATCACACCCAAATCTCAAATACCATTTATCTAGCAATGTAGCTAACCAAGTTAAGTTACCCCATGATTGCAATGGAATACCAAAAACAAAATTTTTGTTTTCGATCAGAACAATATATTTTATTTTTTTATTTGGGGTTGTTTATTTGATAGCCTGGTATGGAGAGAGAGAGAGAAACTCTGTTGCTTCCTATAGTTTATAATACATAGGGTAATAATGTTATTTCACATGGTTTAAACTTCAGATTAAGAGCATGTTTGAGAGTATTGTTATTGTTGTTTTTTAAAGTATTTTTTATTTAAAAATGTATTAAAATAATATTTTTATTATTTTTTAAAAAATTATTTTTAATATCAATGTATCAAAATATTTAAAAATATCAAAAAATATTAATTTAAAATAAATAAAAAATTTTCAAATTTTTTTAAAAGTATTTTTAAAATGCAAAAATAAACAGCGTAGGATGTAAAGCGTAGTATTTTAAAAATAAAAATAAAGAAAAATTAATCAAACTATGAGAGGTTTAATATATTTTTTTCTTAAAAAACTTTTTATTTTTATTCTCACAGCCTTTTATTAAAAAAAATGTGGCAAAGCAAATTAATGAGATGATGGAGTTTTAATTGGAAGGAAACTTTTTTCATCCTTATCTCACATCTTGTAGATTTGTTTTTTAAATCCTTTCTATTTTTATGGGATTAAATCATCGAAAAAATTATGTCTTTTTTCCCTTAAAAGGAGAAGCAAAAATTATGCAAGAAAATTACTTTTTTGAATAGAGTTGGAATTATAATTTTTTTTACTGGAAATAATTTTATTTTTGTATTATTATTTAAAAAAAATTAAAAGTAACATGATCATATATCTTAATATGTATATTTATCTTAATTTATTGACTTAATTTATTATTAATATTCGTTTATTTTCATGAAATACGGGACAAAATATTCGTTGATTTTCTAAATTTTGTATAACCTGCAAGCAAGCCCATTCAGATGTTATCTCCATGTTGAATGGACAAGGGTAGTTTAAATATTTTTTATAAAAATAAAAAAAATAATTAAAATTTCTGTTTAGAATACTTAAAATAGTTTAAATATTTTTTTAGATAAAAAAATTAATTAGCATTTAGGTTTAGGATATTTCAAGAGTATCTAAATTTTTTTATTAAAATTAAAAAAAATAGACATGGCCGCCAGACCCAAGTCTCCTAGACCTAGCTTGGCTGCCAAACCTAAGAACCTATAAATATTTTAAAAAACAATTTAATTAGAATTTTTGTTAGGTTAATTCAAGGATAATTTAAATACTTTTTATAAAAAAATTTATAAAAATATAATTAGAATTTCTGTTTAGGATACTTTAAAGATAGTTTAATTTTTTTTATTAAAAATAGAAAAATTTATGAAAAAAATTATTTAGGATACTTCAATGGTGGTTTAAATATTTTTTATAAAAAAACATTATATAAAAAATTAATTAGCATTTCTATTTAAGATACTTTAAAATTTATTTAAATGTTTTTTTATAAAAAATAGAAAACATTTATAAAAAAATTATTTAGAATACTTGAAGAATAGTTTAAATGTTTTTTTAGATAAAATAAAAAAACATTTATAAAAAAATTTAATTAACATTTCTATTTAAAATATTTCAAGAGTAGTTTAAATATTTTTTTAATAAAAAATAAAAATAATTAATTAGGATTTCTATTTAGAATGATAGTTTAAATATTTTTTTTTATAAAAACTTTAATTAGTATTTCTGTTTAGGATACTTCAAGAGTAATTTACATATTTTTTTATAATAAAAAAAATTTATAAGAAAAATTAATTGGACATAATCGCTAGATTCAATTCGCTTAGATCTGACTTGGCCACCAGACCCACCCAAATCCTAGAGACTTGGGTCTTGCATGATCGCTATATCCAAGACTATCAAATCAAGCTAGGTCACCAGACCTAAAAAATTAAGAGACTTAGGTTTGACATGCCGCCAAATCAAGGTTCATAAATTTAATATGATTCTCAAACTCATAACACTTAAAATATTTCTTATTCTCTCCCCCAGAAAAAAAATATTTTAAAAAAAATTACTATTAATCCGAAGCGTCGGCAAATATGTTATTTTTTTTTGTTTATATCTAAGTGGCAGTGGCGCGCACGGAAATATGTTCTCTTTCTTTTTCTTCTTCTTTTTTTTTTTTTCCAATTTGAATCTCCCAGACAAATGATCCTGACCAATCACTTCTCCTGGTCTTTTTGTGTGAAAAATATCTCCAATCGTTCATCTTTTTATATCTGGTGCTCTTTCTCACTCCATCAGTTCCACATGCAGACGTATCTAACCCGATCCACTTGCTGATTGGAAAAAGGTAGATTCAGATTAAAAATTATCATTTGACGGTTTCTTTCTCATATCTGACTTCTAACACTGTTAATGGGCACAGTTCAATATTCTAAAATTATGCAGATTCTGTTAACTTTTTTTCCTAGCACAATTTTTTTCCTTATTTTTTAAAATATTTTCCAAAGATCCCAAAAAAAAAAACAAAAAAGTGTTTTGAATGCATAGGTCATTCGCACACCCTTTATATAATTCTTAATTATTTTTGTGGCGTTGATATTCTTTTTAAAAAATTAAATTCATTGAAATATCTTTTCAAAGTATTTGTGTTTATTTTGTATTTTTTAATTATTTTTATCATTGAATCGATGTTAATATTATTTTTCAAACAAAATAAAATCAAAGAAATCAAAAAAAAATCAAAATATAAAGTAAAATGCACAAGTGGGCTAAAAGTGCGAAGCAAAAAAAATAAGAGACAAGCAATTGAAAGGAAAAAGACAAAATTTAGCCTATAAATAGTAAAAGAATCTTGCAAAAGATGAGGGGAGGTTGATATTTGTTTAAAAAACAAAAACGTAGAGAGAAACAAGACCATTATAACTTTCTGGTGTCAGATTGAAATGAGTCTAAATCGTTATTAAAAGAAAGATAACGAAATTTTATTTCACTTAATGAATCTTGATGTAGCTTCCCTTAATCCTTATTATGGAATGTATATCATGTATCTATTAGAATAGAAAATTAATATAGGATGTTGTAATCATTACAGTTACTCATGTATCTATCAGAATAGAAAATTAATATAGAATGTTGTAATCATTACAGTTACTGCAGTGTTTTGCTGCCTCTATATAAATAGGAAGGTTGGCTAAGGCACAACCTAACACATTCCATTATTCTCAACTTGGTATCAGAGCCACAAAACCCTAAAATAAATTAAACCTACTTTTCTCACAGCCTCTCAGCCTCCCTTCTTCAATGGAACAGCCGCCACATACATCTTCAAATTATGCAGCACCAGCAGTCCAGCTTTCTTCTTCTCCGACAGTGCAGCCCTATTTTCTTGCAGCGCCTCCTGTGTTTTCCTCTGCTGCGTCACCGCTTGGATTCTCCTCTACCATGGCTGGTGAACGCCTCCTCCAGCCCAAGTCTGCTGCCTCTACTGCCGCAAGCATTATCTCCCTTTCTCACACTCATCAAGTCATCTCCCTCAAATTAACAAACACCAATTATTTATATTGGCGTATGCAGATGCTGCCTTATCTCCTAGGCCAAGGAGTTTTTGGTTTTGTTGATGGCTCCAACACATGTCCATCAACACATGTTCTTGCCCATGATGGTATCTCTCTTCAGGTAAATCCGCTTTTTCAAACCTGGAAACAACAGGACCAACTCATTCTAAGTGCTCTTCTTTCCTCCCTATCTATGGAAGTTTTGCATCTTGTTGTTGGCTGTCAAAGTTCTTGTTCAGCTTGGGGCACTCTTGAGCGAGCTCTCGCTTCTACCTCCAACTCTCGTATTATGCAACTTCACGGCTCTCTTCAGGATCTTCGACAGGGTGATGAATCAGTAACTCAATTTATGCAAAAAACAAAGGCCTTATTTGATGAATTGGCCGCTGTTGGTCGGCCAGTTTCACTTGAAGATTTCAATTTATATGTGTTTCGTGGTCTTCGGGGAGAGTCTAAAGACTTAGTTACCAGTCTTATTACCAAGGCTGAACCTTTATCATATGCAGATCTTCACATCCATCTCCTCACACAGAATTTCTTCACAACTCTTCTGCTGCCATACATGCTCCTCTGCTGCCCACACCCAGCATTCCATCTTCTGCTCTTGTTGCGCAGCGCCAGACTTTTGGCAATTCTGGCCGCAGCAGGGGCCGCTTCAACGGTGGCTGGCATCCCAACCAGTCCAACAGCAGAGGCAACCGATTTGCTGGCTCCAGACCTGATCACCGCAGCTTCCAAAACTCCTCCTTCGGTGACAATAGGCAGGGCTCTTGGCAGCGCAATAGGGGGCAGAATCCACGCTGCCAACTGTGTCAGAATTTCGGCCATACAGCTCCCCATTGCCCTCAATTCCAGCAGCGAGGTTATGGCCAACAGCCTACTGCCAATCTGGTGCAGCGCAATCTCTCCTCAATCGGTTCTGTTGATTGGTTTCCGGATACCGGTGCCAATCAACACGTCACACCTGATCTTGCCACCTTGACTGCTTCAGAACCGTATCTTGGTAATGATAATTTGCATGTTGGTGATGGTAAGGGCCTCCCTATATCTCATCTCGGTCATACAAAAATATATACACCACATCGTTCTTTCACCTTATCTAATGTTCTTCATGTTCCTGTAATTACGAAACCTCTGCTCTTTGTTCAGAAATTTTGTCTTGATAATAATGTTTATTTTGAATTTCACCCTCGTGTGTTTTATGTCAAGGATCTCAACACCCATGAAATCCTTCTCTCAGGTCAGAGTAAAGATGGTCTTTATGCCCTTACTAAGTCTTCCGTCATGTCAGTTCCTCAAGCCTATTGATCTCCCTGCACTTCCGCCTCTGCCGATTTATGGCATCGTCGACTAGGTCATCCTACTACACGTATTTTTCAATTGTTAATCTCGAAAAATAAGATCATTTGTAACAACAAACGTCTTAATTTTCAATGTCAAAGTTGTCCTTTAGGAAAATCATCACGTTTGTCTTTAGGACCTACGAGTCACAAAACTTCTGCTCCGCTTGAATTAATTTTTAGTGATGTATGGAGCCCTGCTCCTCTTTTTTCTTCAAATGGCTATCGTTATTTTGTTATCTTTGTTGATGTTTATACTAAATATATATGGTATTATCCTCTCGTTGCCAAGTCTGATGTTTACTCTGTTTTTCATCAATTTCAGACTCTCGTTGAACGTCAATTTTCATTAAAAATAAAATATGTTCAAACTGATTGGGGCAGTGAATACCACAAATTATCCATATTTTTTCATACTATTGGTATTCATCATCGTTTGATTTGTCCTCACACTTATGAACAAAATGGCACAGTAGAGCGTCGTCATAGGCATATTGTGGAAACAGGTCTTATTCTTTTAGGGCAATGTAAAGCACCTTTTTCGATTTTGGAATTATGCTTTTAAAACCTCTGTTTATCTTATAAATCGCATGCCTACTCCTGTTTGCTCATTGCTCTCCGTTTGATTGTTTATTTCACCGGTCTCCTGATTATCATTTTCTGTGTACTTTTGGGTGCCTCTGTTTTCCTTTTCTGCGTCCATATAATAATCATAAATTGGATTTTCGTTCCTCTCCATGTGTGTTCTTTGGATATAGTTCCTCCCATTTTGGTTATCGATGTTTTGACATTGCATCTCACTGTATTTATATTTCCCGTCATGTCCGTTTCCATGAACATGTGTTTCCTTTTGATAATTCTGAACAAATTGCAAAGGTTTCCACCACAACCCCCATCCCACCCGCTACTGTCACCCTTCTAAACTTGTTAAACCACCCACCACCACCCACTTCCATCAGCCACCCAAATAGCCCACAGCACACAGCTTTGCCACTTCAAACAGCCACCCGACCACAGCTCCCGACCATCCCTTGGCCATCATTACAAGCTTGTTTATCTAACCCTTATGATGCAGGTTTAGGTCGTAAATTGATCTCCTCTCCTCATGTCTTGGGGCACTCTCTAGCCCCTCCTCTGCTTCGCCCACCCTGGCCAGCATTCCTGCAGATTCGGTCTCTGCCGACAGCCCCTCCTCTGCTGACAGTCCTATGCTGGAGGCTGCTTCTTCATCATCCTCTCTCGCAGGTCAGCAACTTATGGTTGATTTATCTTCTTATCAGCTGCCACATGTCTCCTTACTGCCACCATCTTCCCCTGCGTCTCCACCAGCACGCAGCAGCCATCCTATGACTCTCAAACCAGGACAACCGAAGACAGCAAACCTGGCTGGTTCCACTGCCTCCACACGGGTATTGCATTCTCCTTCTTTTGAGCCCTTTGCATTTTCTGATGTTGACCGGTATGCAGTTTGGCATAATGCTATGTGTGATGAGATTGCTGTTTTGCGCTCAAATCGCACTTGGTCATTGGTTCCGTTTCATTCTTCTATGAATATTGTTGGTAGTAGATGGGTATATCGGGTCAAACGTCGTGTTGATGGTAGTATTGAGCGCTACAAAGCGCGCCTTGTTGCTAGAGGTTTTACCCAGCAGGAAGGTATTGATTATTCTGAAACCTTCAATCCAGTTATTAAGCAGGCCACTGTCCGATTGGTTTTCTCTATCACGGTTTCGCGAAATTGGAAGATTCATCGGCTTGATATTCATAATGCCTTCCTCAATGATGTTCTTACTAAAGAGGTCTACATGAAACAGCCTCCAAGTTTTGTTGACTCTTCTCTTCCATCTCATGTGTACAAATTGCACAAATCATTGTATGGTTTAAAACTGGCACCGAAAGCATGGTACACTCGTCTAAGTGATTTTTTGCTCTCCATTGGTTTCCGAGCTTCCAAGGTTGACACCTCCCTGTTTATCTTATCTGATGGTACTAATATCTTTTATCTCCTGGTGTATGTTGATGATATTCTGCTCACGGGTAGCAACTCTGCTATGCTCCATCACCTTATACAGTTACTCAGCTCTGAGTTCAAGCTTCGTGACTTAGGTGATGTTCACTACTTTCTGGGTATTGAAGTTCAGTCTACCGGTATGGGTTTAATGCTGCGTCAACATAAATATATTCTTGACATCCTCATTCGAGCTGGTATGACTTCCTGCAAACCAGTTGATACTTCAGTCTCCCCTTCGAAAGTCATTTTATTACCGGATCATTCATTCTCTGATCCTACATGATTTCGTCAAATCATGGGTGCTCTTCAATATCTTACCTTCACCCTTTCAGATATATGCTTTGTTGTTAACAGAGTCTGTCAGTTTATGCATGCTCCTACAGATTCTCATTGGGCCGCTGTCAAATGTATTTTACGCTATCTTAAAGGTACGGCATCTTATGGTTTCCATATCACTCGAGGCTCTTCTTTTGCTCTACATGGCTTTACAGATGCAGATTGGGCTGATAGTATTGATGATCGCAAGTCTACGGGCGGCTATCTTGTCTTTTTTGGTCAGACGCTGATTTCTTGGAAATCCGGCAAGCAACGCACTGTTGCTCGCTCCTCTACTAAGGCTGAGTATAAAGCCCTTGCTGATGGTACCGCTAAAGTCATTTGGCTTTAATACTTGTTATTAGATTTGCAGGTTCCCTCAGTCTCTGCTCCTACCATTTGGTGTGATAATCTTGGTGCTACCTATCTCTCAGCAAATCCTATCTTTCATGCTCGTACTAAGCATGTTGAAGTGGATTATCACTTTGTCCGTGACCGTGTTGCCAAGAAAGAAATTCATATTCGTTTTGTTTCCTCTCGGGATCAACTTGCCGATGTCTTCACTAAACCGCTTCCTGTTGCATCCTTTACAGCTTTTCGGTTCAAACTTCGAGTTAATCCCCCACCCTCAGCTTGAGGGGGCATATTATAGAATGTATATCATGTATCTATCAGAATAGAAAATTAATATAGGATGTTGTAATCATTACAGTTACTCATGTATCTATCAGAATAGGAAATTAATATAGGATGTTGTAATCATTATAGTTACTGCAGTGTTCTGCTGCCTCTATATAAATAGGAAGGTTGGCTAAGGCACAACCTAACACATTCCATTATTCTCAACTATCCTGAGCTTACAGATAAAAGTTGTGGAAATTGAAATGAAAATTAAAGATAAAAGGGAGAACAGAATTGAAAGAACAATGTGAATTGATAAACCATAATTAAATTATGAATTGCTCTCAAAACATAAAAACCAAAAAAGATTTTTTGAAAAATCTTCATTGTTTGAGTTCACAAAGTTTATAAAAAAAAATGATGATGCTACATACCTTTGGGTGGATATTAAAAGACAAAAGAAAAATTCTAGATTAGTCGGGGGAAATTCTGTTTGAATCCATGGTAGTTGATAACTTGATGAACTCTTTCAAAAATTAAAAGTAGTAGAGCACCACTTCTCCATCAAAATAGATGATAAGAAGACAACGGTGCAGCAATACCACACTCAAGGGCACAATCAAGCTGCGGAAAATTCCTGATTTAAAAAGAGTAGTTGGTCTTTTCTGAATATTCAATAACATAAAAAATTTATGTTGAAAACAAGAGGGTAATGGTCACTATAAAAGGTTTAGAATGTGCACTTACATTTGAGTAGGATATTTGCACATAGCAGACTCAAGTGGGAAGGTGAGTCAAGTGGCTAGAAAGAATGGATAAGAAATAAGAAGCCCTACCATCCTTGAAGAAGATAGACCACTAAATAAAAGGAAGGACCTATATTTCAAATCAGGTAAGGATGCATGTATGTCTTCTAACCTATAGTGTTTAGCATTGCAAAAAAATTTACAAGCAAAGACACCTGGTGGAATTCAACAAGGCTCCAATGAATCCAAGTCAATAAATATTTGACATTGTTTCTTCCAATTCAATATTACATCAAAAAGTCAACCTTATTATGAGAAAGCACCAAGAACAATCAACCCTGCTAATCAGAAAGTCCAACTCTGCCATCATAAAGGAAAAAAGAAGCCTTAAAATCAGGAAATCAAAACCTGTCATCAGAAATATCTAGTTTTAACCCTGAAACCAAGAAGAAGAGTTTAACTTTGTCATCAAAAATCTCCAATTTTAACCCTGCAATTAGAAAGAAAAAAAAAATCAACCCTACCATTAGGAAGTATCGATTTTAAGCCCTATAATCAAGAAGATGAGTTAAACCATGTCATTAGGAATCTTTGATTCTAACCCTGCAATCAAAAAAGAGAGCCAATCATACCATCCAGAAGTACTAGTTTTAAACCCTACAATTAGAAAAATGAGTTCAACCTTATTATATCATGTGTCTACAGTTTTGATGTTTATTTTAGCATTTTTACAAAAAAAAAGGAAAAAAAACAAATGTTTCTCGTGAATTTTTAGGTTTGATAACAAGTTTATAAAATTTATTGAAACTTGGCCTCAATCAAAAGGCCCGTAGAACCAACATTTCCAAACCTTCAAAAACTCATTATTTTTTTAATATAAGAAAAAATTTTTGCTATTTATTTTTTATATTTAAGGTAAATAGACTCACTATGAGTCATTGCTCGGATATGAAGAGGAGTATCACATCTTCTTGATATGTGATAATAAAATTTCCAACTAAATATTCATCGATGTAAGAAAATCGAGAGTATTAAATTTTCAATCTAATATTCACTAATGGAACCTAAAATTAGAGAGTATTATTTCCTAAAGGATTTTTGAATAACAAAATCAGGAGCACTAAAAAATATTTCAATTTAATATTCATCAATGATACCTATCTGTCAATTAAAAGTATTATTTTTTAACATTTGTTTTTTAAATCAGTGATATCAAATCCAATCACAAGTAGAATAACTCAAAATAGTTAGTACGTTCTCTGTATATATATATATATATATATATATATAAGCAAGTTCCTCTATATAATTGGAATTCGTTCTTGCATGGGAAATTATATCCTGTCTGAAAATTGGACATAGAATGCATTTACAGCTTACGTTCAAGGGGATTTTGAATGCATCAAGAATGATCTCCAGAAAAGCATCATGGTAATTAGCTGACATTCATGTGATTCATGGTGTTCCAGTTGGAAAGTGTTTTATTTAGTTGCGTGTTCTTTTATTTATTTTATATCTGTATTACAGGCAGAGTTAGTAATTTCTTATTT
>Ga0325414_1003818_pt1 | contig 15723 bp, 10 predicted proteins | sample PopdelMetagenome_8_FD_206183 | JGI IMG/M metagenome (GOLD analysis project Ga0325414, IMG submission 206183) | Populus deltoides microbial communities from Bellville, Georgia, United States - Leaf-PdKOR-R3 | ecosystem: Host-associated > Plants > Phyllosphere > Phylloplane/Leaf | place: USA...
GATTTCGAATCATTCACGGCACATCAGCAACATTGCAATAGATTAGAGTCCAAGGACTGTGTTGTAAAAGGCACCGAAATGCAGGGGTCCAATTATAATTTACCCAGGGACTTGATTGCACGATTTCAGAATTCAGTGACCAGATTGAAAATGGTTGTTCCCATCACACAAACGGCGTCGTTTTTAGAATTTGTTAATCACCTTCTTCGTCTTCCTCCTCAGGAGCTGTTGCTGGAGTAAAGGATGGAAGTCGTTTCAAATGCTTAGCATTCTCTGGCTATAAAGCCAGAGAAGATGAGAGAATAGAGAGGGGTCACAAAACCGGGGGAACACAAAAACAAAACCAAGGGAGACGAAGAGAGACAACAAGAGAAAGAGAGAGACCAAGAGAGAATACTGTAAATAGGAGACGGTGAACAGAACCAGGAGAGTGAGGACGAGGGGGTGAAGAACAAATAACATAGGGGAAGAGTGAACCGAAACAGCAAAGAAAAAGAAAACAAATGCCGGAGATTTTCAGTAGTAGAAAAACAGAGCATAAAAAACAAGTACACAGATGAGAGAAGAAGAAACAGAGGGCAGGAAAGCAGAGGTAGAATGAGGGATTCCAGCTTCCTAGCAACGAACGCCTTCACTGATCTTTGCCCAAAACGCTAATACTCTAACGAAGCAATCTGCAGCAAGGCAAGCTTTCTCTTCCTTTTCATTCTTTTTAAATCTGCAGAGCGTTTAACATTGTGCGAAGCTAATTAATTACCTTCGCACAGTGCCATGCACGCGTGAATCAAGTTCATGCGTGCTTTGCCCAGCCGGGTCACATGCTTGGGCTAGTGATCGGGCCAGGCTAGCTAGGTCTAGCCCAGCCCATGTGAGCTGAGCGGGGCCCAGCCCAAAAATAAAAAAAAAAAAATGAAAATAAAAAAATAGAAAGTGTAGAAATAAAAAATTTGCACGTCTTAGGAAAAATGTATTTTTGTCAATTTATTCACTGATATCAGGATCAGGAAAAAAAATATACTAATTTTTTTTCGTCGCTACAAATTTTTACCAACGCCAGAGTTGGAATTATTCGTGGTGGAATTTTTACTAACGCCAGAGTTTGAATTATTATAAACAAATCATCATAGCATAAGCGAATAAATGTTTAGCAATTTAAGACAAAACCAGCAATGCAATCTGCCTTAGGTAGAATGTTTAAGAGGTGATAATATCTTCCCTTTTACGTAACCAGTCCCGTACCATAGAATCTCTGTTGACTAGTTAGGGTTCCTAGTGACCATAATACTAGGTGGGGACTCCTTAAACAAGACATTTTCCCCTAAAAGAACAAGGTGCCAGAAATCTGTTCTTTTTTATAATTCAAGATTATTTTTTGAGCCGTCGCGATGTCAGATGTGACAACACTTATAATGACTCAAATTGTAGCATGAACTGATATTAAAGCTCTTTCAAAAGACTTGCTTAATATATGTCCTCATCATAGTTTTGAAATATGAAGATTGGTTTCACACTTTTTTAAAGGGTTAACACCTAAAGATAGGCAACTGGTGGAATTTAAGTGCAATGAAACTTTTGAAGATAAAGACACTGATAAAGCAATGGAGTATATAGACTTGTTAGCTGAAAATGCTCCGAATTGGGACACTACAGGTACTTGTGAGACACCAGGTAAAACTCAGCCTTATACATCTAATAGAGGCATATACAATCTTAGAGAAGATGACCTTGAAGCCAAATTTGCATCTTTAGCGAGAAAAGTCAAGGCATTGGAATTGGAAAGGAGTGGTCAATTAAAATCTGTTCAAGAAATTGTTTGTCAAATTTGTGAAACTAATGAAACACTCAACCAATGATTATCCAACTTTGCCTTCTTTCAAAGAATGTCTCCATGAATAAGCCAATGCTTTAAACAGTTTACAAAGGCCAAATCATAATCCATATGCAAATGTATAACCCTGGTTAGAGAAATCAACCAAATTTTAGTTGGAAGAGTGGTAACAATAATGCACAAACTTCACTGCTACCATTTCAAGCACATTATAATTTTCAAAATTCTCATAGATATGCACCTCTTTATGCTCCCTCTCCTAGAAAAAATCTTAGGGAAATATTGCATGCATTCATTGAAAAGCAAGAGACAATCAACACTTAAAATGTTCAAACTAGGACAGATTTGAAAGATACTCTTACAAAGTTCACATCTGCTCTTAGTTTTCAGGAGAAAGATAAGTTTTCATCTCAATCACAACAAAATCTCAAGGGGCAATACAATTCAAGTGCAAGTAGCTTCATAAGCCAACATATTGATCAAGTCAAATCAGTCACTACTCTCCATGGTGGTAAGGTTATTGAAAAACCTATTCTTGAACCTTGTGAAAAAGATGATGAGTTAATCTCAAAGGATAAAGAAAGGGTTGAACCTGAACATTGCAGAGAAAAGATTGATTTTCTCATGCCATGACCAAACAAAGGAAAGTCAATCACAATTCTTAAATATTTAAAACTTTCAAATAGATAAGGATCAATATATCTTTGTTGAATGCTATTAAACATGTACCTTCTTATGCTAAAATTTTGAAACACTTGTGCACCGTGAAGAGAAAAATAAATGTGAAAAGAAAGCCTTTTTAGCCCAACAAGTAAGTGTCATTCTTCAAAACATTAATGCTTTGAAATATAAAGACCCTGATTGTCCTATAATTTCATGCTTTATTGGAGAACATAAAATTGAAAAAGTTTTACTTGATCTTGGAGCTAGTGTTAATTTACTTTCATATTTGATTTTTCAAAGTCTCAATCTAGGTGAGTTAAAACCAACTTTTGTAACTCTTTTACTTGTTGATAGATCTGTAAAAGTGCCTAGAGGAATAATTAAATATGTGTTAGTACAAGTTGATAAATTCATTTATCGTATGGATTTTATTGTCTTGGATACACAGCTTTTTGAAACATGTAATTCAATTCTAGTAATTTTAGGACATTCATTTCTTGCAACTTCTAACACATTAATTAATTATAAGAATTGACTGATAAAGTTATATTTTGGAAACATGACATTGGAGATGAATGTTTTTAACATTTGCAAGCAACTTGGAAATTATAATGATTTACAAGAAGTAGACGTTATTGAAAAATTAGTTTATAATCAATTTGAAACAACTTCTACTGAAACTGAGTTTAATGAATCTGAAGATTTGCAAATGGTTTATTTTCAGGAAGAATCAAAGGCAAATAGTTGGAGACCAAAAATTAAGGAATTGTCAACATGATCAATTGAGTCCATAACTTCAAGTGTTCAACCACCAAAACTTGATTTGAAGTCGTTACCATTTAATCTCAAATACTCATTTTTTGGGAGAAATTGAAACTTTTCCGGTAATAATCTCTTCCAAACTTCATGCACATCAAGAAGGTAAGTTATTACATACTCTGAAAATACACAAAAACGCATTAGGATGGACCATAACTAACATAAAAAGAATTATTCCTTTGATTTGCACACATATGATTTATTTGAAGGAAAATGTTAAACCTTCTAGAGAAATGCAATAAAGGCCTAATCCTAATATGAAAGAAGTAATGAAGAATGAAGTCATTAAGCTTTCAGATAATGGAATCATTTATCCTATTTATGATAATAAATGGGTAAGTCATACCCAAGTTGTACCTAAGAAGTCAGGAGTCACTGTGATAACAAATGAGAAAAATGAGTTAATTCCAACGAGGACTATTATTGGTTAGCACATGTGCATTGACTATAGGAAACCTAATTCAATAACTAGAAAAGATTATTTTCCTTTACCTTTCATAGATCAAAATCTAGAAAGAGTTGCAGGTCATGAATTTTATTGTTTCCTAGATGGCTATTCAGGTTACAACCAAATTGAAATTGAATTTGAAGATCAAGAGAAAACTACTTTCACATGTAGATTGGTACTTTTGCACATCAAATGATGCCTTTTGGATTATGTAATGTACCAGCCACGTTTCAAAGATACATGTTTAGCATATTTAGTGATATGGTTGAATGTTTTGTTGAGATTTTTATGGATGATTTTTCTGTTTTCGGTGATTCATTTGATGATTGTTTAACTAACTTGGAAAAGGTTTTGAACAGGTGTGAAGAGAAGAATCTTGTGTTGAATTGGGAAAAATGTAATTTTATGGTAACAAATGGCATTATACTTGGTCATATTGTTTTATCAACATGAATTAAGGTTGACAAATTTAAATCGAGTTAATTGTCAACTTGCTAACACCAAAATCTGTTATGTTAGATCATTCTTAGGACATGCTGGTTTTTATAAAAGGCTCACCAAAGATTTTTAGTGTACTATCTAAGCCATTGTGCAACGTTCTAACAAATGACAATGTTTTGAATGGACCGAACATTGTAAAGAAGCCTTTGTTAAACTCAAGAACTTGCTTACTTCTGCTCTTGCTGACACGATCAAAGAGTTGATGTCTTATCCCAAGTGCAGGAGTGCCGAAGTAATAAATAACCCGGCAAGACTGGGGTCGAACCACAAGGAGGTTAATTGTATAAACTATAAATAAAAAATAGATAATAACAGAAAAGGAGTTGAAGAGAGCTTTGAGATGTGATATTAATATAACGATTAAACAAGGATAAAATAATTGCCAAGGTTAGAGAATCCACTAATGGTATTTCAAACAAGTATAGTATAAACTCTTTTTATTACTCAACTGGAAACCACACACAAAGGAGGTTCTAATCGGATTATAAATTGTTAGCATGATTACATTAGTTATCTTATTTGAATAATGCTAATACTTGTAAATGTTGTCAGATATTCATCGTTATAACTTATGTTAACAACAAATCAAGTTCCTTTTATAGTACAGGTGTCGGTTGTGCCATACGGTTGGACTATGAAAGTGCTAAGTATTTATTATACCAAGGGTTATACAATATAAATCTAGATTAACCATTTAATAAGCAAAGTATTAAAAGTGAACATGATAACAAATACAAACTATGTTAGTATCAAACATTAAAGTCCATGTTGAGTTTATACTATACTTATTCTTACACCATTAGTGTAACCTTTTCACCTTAACATAATAAACTTAGCTAAACATAATGAAAGAGAGAAACATAAATAAACTAGATAAGAACATTAATAAGATATCAGTTAACTAAGTAAAGGAAAGGAAATAAAAAGCATAAACAAGAGATTAATATAAACAAAACTTAAGCATTATAAAAATATAAAGAGAGAGAGCAAGAACATGATCTTGATCTGAAAACCAAGATACTTAAATGCATGGAAAATGCATCTTTTTATAATCCAAAATTCAGAACTATTGCTTTAATGACTAATTGTTGATTGGGTGGCCATATCTTGACTTGGTGACAATCCTTATCTTCTTATCTGAACAAAACATCATTGCAAACTTCAAAATTTAAACAGATTGTCTTATGAAAGTTCTAGGAAATTGTCTCAACTTTCCAAAAAAAAAAGAATCGGTGCATTTAGACTTCTAGAACTTGAGATATGGGCTGAACATTGAACAATGTTTGGGTTGTAGGACAGATTCAGACTTCTCTTTTGATACTACGATTTGGACTTCCAAACAGCAGAATTGAGTCTTGGACTCTCTTGAATGTTTTAGGCCTATGTCTTAGCTTTCTATCCATATAAACCAAACTAAAATCCAAGATCTACAGCTCTAGATATGACTCAATGACTAAACAATATTCCAGTTTGGACTGAACCAGCATCTCTTATCTAAGCTTAGTCATCTTCTCAATTTCAATAGTTAAGCTCACCAATCAATCCCTTCATTTATGTGATTGGTCATTACTTGCAATAGTATTTGCATGTGAAAATTTCATATCTTATCTTGTTGGCTCACCTGTTGTTGTTTTTAGTGATCATGCAACATTGAAATATCTTTTTCCTAAGAAGGATTCTAAGGCTAGATTAGTGCGGTGGATTTTGTTACTTCAAGAATTCGATATCACACAATCAAGGACAAGAAAGACACCAAAAATATTGTCGATGATCATTTGTCAAGATTGACAATAGATTCCACATCTAACATCACACCAATCAATGATTACTTTCATGATGAATCTTTAATTTCTATTTCTACAATGTCTTGGTTTGCTAATATTATCAATTTTCTTGCAACAAGATATTTGCCAGCTCAATAGAGTACCTAAGACAGATGAAAGTTTTTGAACAAAGTGAAGAACTTTTATTGGGATGGCCCTTAGTTATTCAAATATTGTCCTGATCAAATATTTTGAAGATGCATTCCCAGACAATGAGGTAAGTAGTGTCTTTAAATTTTATCATTCTGGAGCATGTGGGGGTTATTTCACATCAAAGAAGACGACTGTAAAAATCTTACAATGTGGATTGTATTGGCCCACCATGTTCAAGGACATGCATGCATTCTGCAAAATTTGTGAAAAATATCAAAAGATAAGATCTAATTCAAAACATCATATGATGCCTTTGAATCATATTCTTGTTATTGAAATTTTTGATTGTTGGGGTATAGATTTCATGGGTCTATTTCCTCCATCATTTGGTTTTTTATACATATTATTCACAGTAGACTATGTTTTAAAATGGAGAGAGGCAATTCTAGGTCGAAATAATGATCACAAAATAGTGATCAAGTTTTTGAAAGAAAATATTTTGAGTCGGTTTGGAATCCCTCGAGCCATGATAAGTGATGGTGGAACACATTTCTGCAACAAGCCTTTTGAATCTTTAATGAAGAAATATGGAATCACACATAAAGTTGTCACCCCTTATCACTCTCAGACAAGTGGACAAGTAGAACTTGCTAATAGGGAGATCAAACAAATCTTGGAAAAAAAAAAGTGAACCCTAATCGGATGGACTAGACTTTAAGACTTAGTGATGCATTTTGGACTTATCGAACTACTTTTAAAACATCATTAGGTATGTCACCTTATGGGTTGGTTTATGAAAAACCTTGTCACTTGCCTATGGAACTTGAACATAAAGCTTAATGGGTTATTAAAGCTTTCAATTCAAACATTGATGATGCTAGCCAACTGTGTAAGTTACAAATAAATGACCTCGAGGAAATAAGAAATGCTACATATGAGAATTAAAAATTTATAAAGTAAGAATCAAAGAGTTTCATGACAAGAGATTCTTGAGAAAAACATTTAATGTTGGTCAAAAGTTTTTGCTTTGTAATTCTCGACTTCACTTTTTCCTGGAAAGCTAAGATCAAGATGGAGCGGTTTATTTATTGTGAATCATGTGTATCCTTATAAGGCCTTTAATATTGAGAATTCAAAGAATGACAATGTTTTTAAGGTAAATGGGTATCGTTTGAAAGCTTAATTTGATCATTTTCATAGTGATAATGAATCTATTAGTTTAAGTGATCCTATTTATAAAGATTGATTATTTTGTTTTTCTCACATTGTTTTTGTGTTTCTTTTTTATGTGACTTTTGTTTTGCTAGTCTCAGTAACTCTTTATAAACGGGATCTAATGGCAGATAACAGTACTCCGTGACTCTTTAGTTGGTTCCTTCAGTATATATTTGTTTAATTCTTTGTTCCTTCTCTTTTCTTTTGCATTTCTGCTCCACTTCTTGTTTGAAAAATGGACACCACTTTTGAAAGATTGAAAAAGTACTTTCCTATTTTGCCTCAAAATGTGATTACAAAAATTTACCATGCTAGATATGAAAGACCGAGGTTGTTAATAAATCATGGAATTCCTGAAGATATTCGCTGGATAATTGAAGCAAATGTCCAATTATCAAGCGAGTCTTCGAATTCTTTTATTTCATACATGCCTAGGACATGTAAAAGCACTTTTGAGAAGTAACGTTATGCAAAACAACTGAAAGTCTGTCATAGATGTGCTAGATGGACATGTAATGCACAATGTCATTCTTTAGGAATAATATCTATAAACCGTGAAGATAAAATACAATTCATTAAGGATGACCTGAGTAAGGAGTCTTTAGATAATCTTCTATTAACTCTTGAGATGCATCATAGTGGAGATATGCATCCTGTGATTCATGATTTATGGCCTCATTTTCATAAATAATATGATCGACATAATCTTGGGAATCTGACTAAAAAAGACCATATTTGTCAATTTTTAAGAAAACTAGATGAGAAGCTTGTCCCCAACCCATAAAGAGCGTTTAAGCAGTTTTTGGACGTAAAACCAAGGGAAGATGTGAGCCACAATCACAACTCCTTGTACATACATATGTTCTAACAAAAAAAGAATGACTCCAGCTAGCTTATATATAAGTGGTATGATTGCATTTTCAATTTCTCATCTATAAATCTTTTCTTCCTTCCCTTTATTTCTACTCAACCCATACATTCAACAGATATAGAAGTGTGTAGAAATAGCAAGTTCCTCAGCTCATAAAATAAAAAATATTTTTGTTTTTTGTGGATCCAGTCTTTTGAAAGAAAATGAGTGTTTAGGAACAGCAAATCATCTTTGTCGGGTACTAGCTGAGAGAAAGATTCATTTAGTGATGGAGGAGGTAGCCTTGGTTTATCAACAACTGTATTTTTAGGAGGTAGTCAAGTTTTAGGTATCATTCCAAAAGCTTTAGCCAAAGTGGACATCATCAAAAAAATAATTAGAATGGATCTACAGGTCTTCACAATGTCTGAACGAATGACTGCAATATTTCATCATGTTGACGCCTGCATTGCCTTACCAAGTGGTCTGAGTACATTAGAAGAGATATTTTGATATGATCAGGGCAATAAAAAAAACAATCATATGTGGATTCTGACGTAAAATGCATAACAATCCAGTTTCACGACTACTGTCATAATTTTCAATCCGACCGTTGGTTCAGACTAAACTTATACGTGGAGTCTCCTAACATGTTTTCCTATTTGGCTAGGATTTTGTTATTTACTTCCTTTTGACTTGTGGACTTCCTATTCGGCTAGGATTCTTTTCCTACAGGGATGTGACAACTTGTTTTGGGAATCTCCAAGTCTACAAGGATTCATAAATGTTTTAAAATCATTTTCTTACAAGAATTCCTTATTCATCCTAGCTACAACAAGGAAAGATGACTTCAAAATTAATTCTACCTTGAGATCAGATTTCCTAGTCTATTTGGAACTTCTTAAGGGTGACAAATTTGATTCTAGCATATTTAGGATAGTAATTTTTTGATTTTTATATGTCTTTAGGTTATTATTATTTATTTGGGTCAATTGTAAGTGGGCCTCATATAAGTCCACTTAAGGAGGGTCCATTAGGGTTTATTTAAGTTTAGAGTTAGTATAAATAAAGGCATAACTAGACATGTAAGTTAGACAATTCATATTAATAAAACTTCTTGTTTGTCGCGCTTGTTGTGTGTTAGTGGGATAATCTCCCCTTACTTGGTTATCTAAAAAACTAAAAAAAGCAACTTATCGAAGAACAACTAACTTCGCAGTATTATCCTTATACTTCTCATTTGTGAATCAATATTCATTGGGTGGGGGTTTCTGTTTTCAATAGTACAGGTGCCCAAGTACAAGTTATCTTGGTGTTACACTCCTATCAAACCCGATTTACTTGGCTTTCCAGGAATTGGTGTTTTTGCATGGCCACATGAAGGTTCACATCATTTGGTATCAGAGCTTGGCTCTATTAATCAGGTTATATCATTTTATTTCTTGTATTTTTGTTTATTTTATCTTCCACGTCAATTTTTCTTTGTATTGTTTTTATTTCGGGTCTGATCTTATTTCAAATCAGTTTCGGTTAGATTGTCTTCTTCCTACGTTATTCTTGATAAATTGCATTGAATTTGAGTCTTTTAGAATTAAAAAAAAAGGTGTCATATTAGTCTTTCTGTCCAAAATTTCTTTTTTGGAATAAAAAAACGTTATTTAGGACAAAGGGGTTTGTTTCACTTCTGTTTTATATGCTTTGGATCGTTTTGATGCGCTGATCTTAAAAATGATTTTTAAAAAATGAACAAATATCATTTTGATGCATTTCAAAATGAAAAGCACTTCTAAAAGCAACCGCAATCACACTCCCAAAACGGGGCTGATTCGCGTCAGTTTCACATCCATATATCAAATCAATTCAAAATTAAATCAAACTTTATATTTTGGATTCTTCGCGTGAATTCACTCCAAATATCAAATTTCAGACCATTTGGAAGTCGTTTGGTTTAGGGTCTTTTTTTTTTTGTCTAAAGGGGTTTATTACGTTCATCAATTGAAAATCCTTGTAATTTTGGGTCAGTTTTCAGTCCTTAGTGTCTTCTTACTTTCTTTACTATCATTAGCTTTCGTTTTAAGTTCTGATATAAAAAAAATGCAAAGGGAGTAGTACAATCAGGATTTCATGTATTCTAACGAGGTATTATGGAACAAGAAGAGATTAGTGTTCTCAAAAAAGAAACCAAGAGTCTATGTCGTATTCTAGGGGAGATGCAACAAGAACTTAATGTGTTAATGGCATTAGTCGATGCCCAGCAAGCTTCAAAAGGAGAGGAGCAATGCCGTAATGATGATAGATAAAAGAGAGAGGACGAATCATCTTGAAGAGAGAGGGAATGATACAATATGGGCAATAAAAAAAAATTAGATGCGGATTCTAACGTAAAATGCATAACTATCCAGTTTCACAGCAACTGTCATAATTCTCAATCTGACCGTTGGATCGGGCTGCAAGTTTACATGGAGTCTCTTGACATGTTGTCTATCTTGGGTTAAAATTGTAAGTCAATCGGAGTTCAGGAAGACATCACAATAATGGTAAATAGAGGCTATACGAATTTTGTTATTTACTTCCTTTCGACTTGTGGACTTCCTATTTGGCTAAGATTCTTGTCCTACAAGGATGTGACAGCTTGTTTTAGGAATCTCCTAGGTCTACAAGGATTTTTAATGGGCTACAATATAATTTCCAAATATGACAAGGATTCATATATGTTTCAGAATCAGTTTCTTACAAGGATTCCTTATTCATTATAGCTACAATAAAGAAAGAAGACTTCAAGATTAATTCTACCTTCTGATCAAATTTCCTAGTCTATTTGAAACTTCTTAAGAATGACAAATCTGATTCTAGCATATTTAAGATAGTAATTTTCAGATTTTTATTATGTCTTTAGGTTATTATTACTTATTTGGATCAATTGTAAATGAGTCTCATATAAGTCCACCCAAGAGGGATCCATTAGGGTTTATTTAAGTCTAGAGTTAGTATAAATAAAGGCATAATCAGACATGTAAGTTTGGTTTTGTAGCCTCCTTAACCTAAGCAATTAAGCCCAAAGGGGTGTTTTAACACCTAATACCCTAAAGTCAACTGACTTGGGAGCTATTGACTTAATGCTTGTTACATGGGTTGAAGAGAAAGCTTAAAGGAATCAAACATTGCACTATCTACATTTTAGTATCTGCAACCTCAGTTACTAAGCTAGTAGGAGTGTCTCAACACCTAATGCCCTAAGACCCTTTATTGCATCTACATTTTGTTTCGGGTAAGCGAGTTTGTCCGTCGATGCCCCTTATAGGGTTTATACCCTTTATTGTATTTTGCTATTTTTTTGGTTAATATACTTACCTTATCCAAAAAAATAAAGCCACTTCTTGTTAGGGAGACCATGGCAATATTGATGCGAACCTCGTGATCACATGGTCACGCAACCCACACGCAAAAACACCAATTCCCGGAAAGCCAAGTAAATCAGGTTTGATAGGAGTGTGACACAAAGATAACTTGTACCTAGGTACCAACACTATTGGAAACGGAGACCCCCACCCAATGAATATTGATTCACGAATGAAAAGTATAAGGATGACGCCACGAAGACAGTTGTTCTTCGATAAGTCATTTTTAGTCCTTTAGAGAACCAAGGATGGGAGATTATCCCATCAACACACAATAAGTGCAGCAAAGAAGTTCATTGATATGAAAATTGTGTGACCTTACATGTTTGGTTATGCTTTTATTTATACTAACTCTAGACTTAAAAGAAACCCTAATGGACCCTCCTTAGGTGAACTTATATGAAGCCCACTTATAATTGACTCAAATAAGTAATAATAACCCAAAAACTAAGAAGAAAATAATAACAATTCAAAAATTAGCATCCTAAATATGTTAGAATCAGATTTGTCACTCTTATGAAAATTGTGTGACCTTACATGTTTGGTTATGCTTTTATTTATACTAACTCTGGACTTAAAAGAAACCCTAATGGACCCCCCTTAGGTGAACTTATATGAAGCCCACTTATAATTGGCTCAAGTAAGTAATAATAACCCAAAAACTAAGAAGAAAATAATAAAAATTCAAAAATTAGCATCTTAAATATATTAGAATCAGATTTGTCACTCTTAAGAAGTCTTAAATAAATTAGGAAAAATCTAATTTGGAAAATTTGTGTTGCTGCCCCCCTTTGATGTCCTTGATTAGCTTGGATTTCCTTGTTTAACTTGGACAAATAAGAAAACAAATTTCCTTCTTTGTTGCTGATTTAATTACTTTCCTTCCTAACTTAGGAAAAACATCAAATAGTTCTCCCCTCTTTAGGAATAAGATATGACCAACTTCCTTACTTAATTAGGAGATTAAATTGCTGAATTTTTATCCTTGTAGCATTAGGAAAAAAAAAAACAAGCCTAACAAGGCTGGTATTGGGCCGAACACATCAACCCATTGTTCCACACAAATTGGGCTCTTCTTGGACCTGAACTAGATGAATTAAAGGTTGTCCTTCATGCTCTTTAAAAGTCTCAAACCCCTCTAGGTTTATTTTGCTCCGTATGTTCTAAATAAGTCCATTCAATGCTTCTTTAAGCTTCTTTGCCCTAACTCTTGTGATTGGCCCAATTGGCACTTTCAATGGGTCGTTAGCATGATTATGCTTGGTGTTGGGCTAATTCGCATCAAATATGATAGGATGGCAATTTATGATGGGGTTAAAATAGGTATACCATTGTAAAAGATGGTAAAACCATAACTCTTGTACCTCTTACACCCAAACTAGGGGTGATAAAAAAAACCAAGAAATCGATTAAACCGAGAAAACCGAAAAAAAATAACTGCAAAAACCGAACCGAAAAAAACCGATTAAAATATTTAAAAACAATTCTAGTTCGGTTCGGTTTTGTAAGGCAAAAACGGGTTAACCCAAACCGAACGAACCAGTTCAAAAAAAGGTACTATAAATAGAAAAAATAATTTGCCCAGCAGTAACCCTAGCTAACCCCCTCTCGCCTCTCCTTCTCCCTCTTTCTCTCCCTCTCCCTAGACTTAGAAATATAGAGTGGCAGAGATCCAAAACAACCAGCCAATCATATATGCATCTTCAATCTTGTCAACATTCTCTTAAATGCAGAGAAGATAAGATATTCAGCTTATCTTGTCAACATTCTTTTTGATATTTTTTATATAAAAAAAACATGGGTTTTGTTTTTCAGCTTCTAGGCTTCTGGATATTCTTTTAAATGCAGAGAAGATAAGATTTATCTATATAAGAAGATTTGGGATTTTGATTTTAAAAAATCAGGTTTGGATTTTTGGCATTTGGGTATTTGAAAAATATAGGAAAAACCATGTTTATTTTGCAAGAAATTTAAGGTTTTGATTTGCAGCAGAGTTTTGGATTTGGGATATTGATTTTATTTTTATTTTTATTTTTTAATTGAAATCAGTGGTGTTGATTTTTGGTTTTTGGTTGTTTGCACAATTTAGGGAAAACAACATTTGTGAAAAGGCATCTAGCGAGTTCGAAAAGAAATATGAGCTTATAGGTTTTCTTGGTTTTTTGAAATTAAGAACCGAACCGAACCGGACCAGACCGAAATCGGTCAGTTTGACTCTGTTTCTGTTCGATTTCAGTTTTTTTTAAAACCGGTTTGGTTGTTTTTTAAGGTAAAAACCAAACCGAACCGAAAATAATCACCCCTAACCCAAACATATGTATGATGATCAAATAAAGCTGGAATGAGAGCATAAAGCTATAGGGAGAGAAAATCAAGGTAAGGAACCAAGGGGAAATAAGACCATTAGATTCAACCAATACCTAAAACACCATTACAACCCATTTGGCCAACACTCTAAAAAATTTAGACCATTCAACAACTACTCGAAAACACTCAAATCTGGCCAAGAGTGGAGGTAAGACAAGAGGAGTGAAGAAAGTCAGGAAGGGTGATGAGAATTGTTTGGAAAAGCTAAAGAAACAATCGAATTTTTATGCTAGAGAGGGTGAGGTCAGATATGCATTTTTCACTAACAAGCCAATGATTTTAATTGTGTATAGAGAGGCTTACTTTAATACTAACTAGTTCGCTGGGCATCAGTTCCAAACTAGGACCTTGGTCCAACCATCAGCCCATTCGCAGGGCACCATTTCCAAACCAAGACACTGATCCAATCATCAGTCCATTCACCAGGTGTCAGTCTCAAACCAGGAACTGGTTCAACCATCATTTAAGCACTACATATAAATATAAAAATTTGAACTACATCTTATTAGGGACTAAGTTAAAGAATTAAACAATACTTTAAATTAGAGATCTAAGTGTCAAACACCTACTAAAAATCTGTGCTCTGCTAGTCATCCCCTGCTCTTGTCTATTTCCCATAATTTCACCTGTACCAATAGTTATACTAATTTAAATTTCAATACATGCCTAAATGCATAAATTTTAGAAACCCAAAAATTTATCCTGCTGATTCCTGGTTTTTGACCTATCTTCAGTTTTTCTTCCATATTTAGAGTTTTATCTCTCCAATTTAAGCAATGTCAATTTCATTTGAAAGGTAACATCAATATCTACAACTTTCATGAAGATGAATATACCGAGTTTTTCCATCTACATGCCTAAATTCACAAATTTCAGAAACTTAAAAATTTATCCTGCTAATTCCCAGTTTTTGACCTACCTTTAGTTTTTCTTCCATATTTAGTGTTTTGTCACTCCATTATAAGCAAAGTCTTTTTCATTTGAAAGGTAACATCCATATCTATAACTTCTGTGAAGAAAAGTATCTCAATTTCTGTCATATTAGGGTCCAAAGCTTAGTAGAGAAATTGAGAGACAACCTGTTTAGTTTTGATTTCTAAGTTCAACAAGTATAAATTCATTTCCTGTGCATTTTTCCATCATTTCCAGCCACTATAAACACAAAATGCCTCTACCTATCATTATTTAACAAATTTCTTAAACCTATACTAAGGTATTCTAAAATCTCAATTATTCAAGAAAAACACAAACAAATTCAAGTGACTTAATAAGAGAGCTTGTTACCTTCTATTACAAAACAATGAGTCAAGAGATTGAGAACAACCCCCTTTTTTTTTCTCCTTCCTTCCTTCTTCTAACCCTTCCCTTCCTACTAGTAAATTCTCAAAGTTTTCTCAAAGTTTTCTTACCAGATCTTACTTGAAGCACTCTTAGTTCACTTACTCTCACTTTTTTTTTTGGATTCAAAGGATGAATTTACAAGGTTTCCTCTCAATTTTCTTATGGAAGAAGAACCTTATAGAGTATACATTTATGTATATTAATTTGGTCGGTATACAAACTTAGAAAATTAATTTCTTATTATATATTAATTTATGCCAATTCACATGCACAAAACCATAATTGAATATGTATTTGTTTATGTAAAATTTTAACTCAAATAATTATTTCTTTGCTTTTCTAATTACAAGAGTGTTTGGAAATGCGGGCCAATTCGC
>Ga0325414_1003821_pt1 | contig 15717 bp, 9 predicted proteins | sample PopdelMetagenome_8_FD_206183 | JGI IMG/M metagenome (GOLD analysis project Ga0325414, IMG submission 206183) | Populus deltoides microbial communities from Bellville, Georgia, United States - Leaf-PdKOR-R3 | ecosystem: Host-associated > Plants > Phyllosphere > Phylloplane/Leaf | place: USA...
AAGTCAAGTCATGTACAAAAATTTCTCTTTTTATTGACTTAATTTCGAAAAAGTAGCAAAAGTTCAACCCATAATAATTATAGGCCTATATATGCATATAAACCATATTTTATTCGATTGAAATTGAAGGACGACGTGTATAATTGAATCCAGCCAAAATTCCTCTAAAAAAAAAAAATCTACCGGCAAGATTCATGATCTCCTGTCAACCCCCACTACGTGGTGGAACTGGAAGGAGGAAAGCCAGTAAGACCAGAGAGTAGAGACCACAATCTAACCTGAGAAACGAATATTTTTCGCCTATAGAAAGTCTACAGAAGAATCATTCACTGAAAACATTAGGCAAAAATAATGTATCATCTTTCTTATGGTGCAGCCTTCACCAGAAGTATCTCCCGTACCAGCAATAAATTTGTTCATTGTGGGGAGCGCTGCTTTAATTTCAAGGTGATAATAATTGTAGAAAAATATTGCTCCAAGATTTTCAACCTGTAAAACAGCGAATAAGATCTGAACAAATTAACCAAAAATACATATTCTCGATCTTTCATCAAAATCAAGACCACTTATTGTCTCCCTATGCGGCAGCCAGAAAATAAGACCACCAAAAAATTTACCACAATTAATATATGAGGACGGATCCATTTACATAACCGAACAATTGATTTTCTATGATTACGTACAATATGATACTTTAACATATATATATATATATACATACATACATATATCATATATGATATATGTATGTATGTATGTATATGTATGTATGTATAAGTTTCCTCTCCCTTAATTACCATGATTACTTTTCCTTGTTGACACTCTTAATTATTGTCTAAGCGATAATAATTACTACGTGAATTTTGATCTTGTACTTCACGCATGGTGGAAACTGTATTTATATTATGATTGAAATTAAAGACCGAGGGTGGAATGTTTCATGAGGGTGTAAATGACACAACTTCCATTTACTAATTAACTAATTACATCCGGCAGGCAGTGGCTTTCATGACATCCCAATCAAGCAATTAGTCAGCAAGTCAAGAGGCAAAAAGCCACATCCAAGTTCGTGGTCTAGCGATTCTGACAGAGAATTTCTTATCTTTATATTTTAGATTTGAATTTTTATATGCATGTTTGTTATCTTTGTGGTATTTTACTTGTCTACTGGACTTGTAAGATATTCAATGGATCCGGGAATTAATCATGGTGCGCATAAGCTGGCCGGAACACCCTGGATTATATAAAAAAAAAAAAATAAGGCAAAAAGCCTAAAGGAGGTGGAACTGAGTCAAGCATAGCTAACGCTAGACTCAATTTATTGAATTGCCATTTATATATCTGGCAAAAGTTTGCATCAGATTAACACTTAACTCAGACTGCAGTATTAGCCACCAAAAATTACTTAAGAAACAAAGGTAAACTTGAACGGGGAAATCGCTACTTTTACTTTAAATTCTTCACATCCCAAAATTGTAAAGAAAAGATGTGGTTTTTGGCTTTGCAGCTGGTTGCACCAACATTGGCATCTTTGATTCTTTGTTAGTGCCCCATGTAATTCGGCTAGCAATTCTAGTCACATTTTTGGATGCGTCCCCTCAACAATCTGCTGAAGAGATATTGATGCATTTCGAATATTCTTGGTGGTTGTGCCTGGTTGTTGTCATAGTGGTTTCTGCCGTGTACATTAGAATCCAAGCAACTTGTACGTGTATTAATTTTTAACAAGCATATGCTGAAGCCATCCTCGTGATCAACATGCTCACGCAGTTCACAATAAGATTAATAATAAATTTTGAAAAATCAAAATAAATTTGTTAGGAGTACATATAATGAGAACCTATCTCAAAATACTAGTATTATTAGAATAAGACCCTCACCTAACAAATACTAATTTACAAAAAAAAAGATATAAAATATACATCACAATGTCAATTAATCTTAGATAAGTCAAATTTGTTTCCTGTCCCAGTAAAGAAAATATATTGCATCATGCAATATTCAGCTTACAAAACTTTATATAAATCCATGGTTGCTAATAATTTCAACTTACAAAACTTTATATAATAGTTCAGCTAATAACTCTAATGGACTCAAAACTTGTGAGCTAATATTTACCTACTTACAATAAACCCAAATTGTGTTAACTAAGTCTAAATATTAAGAAAATAATAAAAATAAAATATATAACACACAAACTAAAATTGTTACCTAATTAAAAAAAATATACTAAGATAGATAAATTTTCTAGTTTAAATAATGTCATAAATGAAATTTTCATTCTAGAAACTCTACAATCTTTGTTGCCACCTTTAGATATCCAACATAAGCAAGGAAATTGATTGTTGAAATTGTCTTTCTTTTAGTTTTCTTGTTTGTCTAGGATAATTAATTATAGCTTTAAAGAATCCTCTCAAAGTATGGAAACCCTTGTTACCTTCCTTTAACATTCCATGTAAAATTAGCAAACTCCTCAAAATAAGCTAACCTATCTGCCATTAAATACCACCATATCTTATTTCTTTATGTAGTTAGGATGAATAAAATATCCTTATAAGAAAAGGATTTTAAAACATTAATGAATCATTGCCATAGTTGAAAATTATATTGTAACCCATTAAAGATTCTTGTAAAACTATAAAATTTCCAAAACGAGTTTTTATATCCTTGTAAGAAAATGATCCTTACTAAATACAAAGTCTACAAGTCAAAAGGAAATAAATAACAAAATTTATACAGCATGTTCTGACCTATATCACAAGGTCTTCCTAACCTCTGATTGATCTAAAATTTTACCCCATCATAGAATAATTTATCTAACAACTCCTATAAGAATTTAAGCTTAATCCAACGGTTGAGTTGAAAGTTATGCTTGATAGTGTAAAACTAGAATATAAAAAATTTTACTCCAAAACTTGAATCTGACCTTACTTGGATCATATCACTCCCTCTCTTTTCAAGATGATTCATCCTCAAATCTTCTATAAATATAATAGGCAATTCTTTAGTCTTTTATTGAAGATTTTGAAGTTCTTTTCTTGGCTACACTTCCCTCCAACAACATTGTATGAAAGTAGTAGTTGATAATAATTTAAGATATGCACGTCTTACTAACCACTTTTGTACATATTTTTGAATGGTAATCATGACCTCATATTGTTGTATTATCATTTCAGCTTCACTTTTCTTTTTCAATTTCAATTTTTTTCATAAACTTGTTTAGGTTACAATGATGCAAGCACGTATGTCCTTCTATCCTTTTTAAGAGAATACATATTTTTAAATTTATCATGTCTAGCCTTTCTATTAAAATGTCAAAGTCTCCCCAACAAGATGTGACTTTCATGCATTGGAACCACGTCACACAGAATCTCATCAACATATTTTCTAGTTGAAAACGGAATCAAAACCTGCTTAGTCACTTTCATCTCACCACAATCATTTAACAATTACAACTTTTAAGGTCTATTATGCTTAATTGTACACAAATTCCACGATCTAACTACATTAACTCAACTTCCATAATCTATAATCAAACTATACACCTTGTTTTATACATGGCAACGTGTATGAAAGATGTTTTTCTTTTGACTATAAGTTCCACTTTAGCCGAAACTAACTATCTTTCAGCTTCGAGTTTGCCCAAATTGATCTTTATTATCCATAAATGCAAGGTCATGATCATCATCATGTACATATGTGTTTTCATCAAAGTTATTTTTAACATTTAGTATGGCCCTTCAAATGGTGTTTCCTCTCCAATCAGCCCTCATTCTCAATCCATTTATCCTACTACTTTGTTATCTGATTGAAGCTATCTCATCTTTCAGATCCTTCATCACCCTAGTTAGAAGCTTAAGTTTGTAACAGTCTCAACTTCTAGAACAACACACAACAGGTAATTGGAAATTTCAGGAATTTTTGATTTTTAAATCCATCAAAATTTCAGCAGAGTTTCCCTTATACTATGAGGTTTCAAGTTATCGACAATACTAGATTTACACTTCTTATGTCATTTCACAACCCGATCCAATCATCCTGGATCTCAACCAAACTCATCATCATTAACACAACATATCTTATTCAATAATATTACAAAATTCAAGTTTGCAAAAGAAAACAATGCATAATTCAATTGCTACATATTATCATTACATAAACTATATCATGCGTAATAATATCATATAATAAAATTCAAGTGAAGGATCCAATTTCAACTATAAACATGCATGGTTAAATATAGGTACTTAAAACTACATCATTAGATTAAAGTCATACATCTAAATTTACGTGTCAATACTACATTTTAAGTTTATGAGGTAAGTGTCTTGAATTACAACGTAATTACATAGCAAAAGATAGCTAAATTAAGATCACTCATGAAGTGACCTCGATGGACCTGAAAATAACAAATAACATTTACATATAAATATAAAAAGCTAATAACAACGATAATAATAACAATAGGTAATTATTTTCATGGCATTTCTTTTGACACATAAAATTTAGACATAGATTTCTTTACAATATGTATTTTACATCTAATATCCTAATCAATTACTGAGAATAATTTCATCTTGAAAATCACAACATGACTAAAATGATTTTGAACACCATCTCTTTATGGATCAATCCCCATTTGATACCAAGATATTTATCTCTCAATATCATTAACTTATCTCGTTCTTTTGGAATAACTAATTAACACTTCTCCTCCCATTCTCCAGAAATTAATTGCCAATACTAATGAATCTCATTAGTATCATTAGCCTCTCATTATCGGGTTAGACTAATCAATTGCATTCAAGTATTAATATCAATACAATTGATTGATATCATTAATTATTCCTAACCCGAAATAGTTAATCAATTCTTATCCATATCTGGTTTACAATCTAAGTTATCAATGTTAAGAACCCTTGACATCATTAGCCTCCATACTCGGAGTAGCTAATCACACCATAAATGGTTGCTGATACAAATGTGATCCATTGATATCATTAACTATTTTTTACCCTGAATAGTTAATCAATTTATCTTTCTCCCTTAACCGGGAGTAACCATGCCGATGTTAGTAATCTTTACTAACATCATTAGTCACCCAATTACCTAGGATCAACTAATCAAATTTTGGAATGTCGACACCAATGGAATCCTATTGATACCATTAGCTATCCAAACCCGGATAACAAATCAATGTTATTTGAAATGCTGGTACCGAAGGAACCCTATTGATACCATTAGCTCTCCTAATTTTCGGGATGGCTAATCAATGTCATCACAACATTCTATTCATATCAATCACATAGACATAGTCTACCAAATTTAAATCATATATACAGATCACCAAGTTTAAATCATTTATATACCTAGCTAATTTAAAATGTTAGAAAATAAAAAGCCTTAGGTGTTGGCCACCTACCCACTATAAAAGCTTGACTGGTAGTCCCCGAGTGTTGTTTGGGTCTTCTGGCTCCCCCTGTATTAACAGACATACCATGTCATTACTCACGAGCATTTATTCCTTCTAAATCAATAATCTATACAATTCCTTTTTAATCATCTCATTCGTTGTTATCCTTATTTCTTTAAATTTATGTCTTATGTTTCAATTAAATCTTTTCCTTAATTTTTTTTAACAAAAATGCAAATCAACATTACAGTCGGTATAATTGCTCATTCAAACACTGTTTTGTGTTTCATCCATAACTAACATTAAATAGTTTGTCTTAAGGCGTGTTTTAATTCTTTAGAAAGATAAGACATAAGGCTATAAGTCCACTGAAGGGAGAAGATCCTAGTTCTGCTCCTAAAGCCCTAAAAACTACTCGTTATCAAGAAGATGACCACCTGTCTAGTAGGGTCTGTCCTATTCCCATCTCGGTTATTAGCCCATAACTAGAGTTTTAAAACTCAAAAGTAAGCAAGGTCAACTCTCTTGGATAGCTAAAATCCAAGGCTATAATTTCTATGCAGAGACTTAGTCCAAATTCCCTCATTTCCATGTTCGAATTCCCTCTAGAAGACTAAGAGACAAAACTATCTAGTTTCGTCGACAGTTCCGTAAATATTCACACATTACCAATTTATCTTATCCTCATTCAAACCAATTCCTTTCCATGTTATATGCACTATAATGATGTTACAAACACCTTCTAAGAATTTGTTTGCCCAATTTCATTAACTAATCAATCAACACTCTTCTCAATCCTCTCTAACACCTTAATTGTTATTCCATCATGCATTTCTCATCATTTTAATTCATATAAGTACACATCATCATGTTAAATATTCAAATAAAACACCTTTCTTCTTCCTACATTATTGGCCAGCCATACACTTAGTACATAGCTATAAATTTTCTTTCAAATTTTCTTTTTATTTCAACTCATTTCAACCTTATTCTATGTCACAAACATCAATTTAATTCAATTTCTCATTTCCCCCCAAATTCATCATAAAACCCTAATCTCAATTTGATGAAAAATTCAATGGAAATTTAACAATTATTGTAAGAACTTGTTAAATAGATGTTGGGACACCTTACCAATAAGTAATCTAAGCTCCAATTGCTAACCAATCAAGGATTTCCACATTTTCTTCCTTCGTTGTTGTTGCCACCACTTTCTCCTCACTCTATCCCCAGATTTCTTCTTTTAAAACACTTTAAATCTAAAGAATTTTGTTGCCTAAATCCTTTAATATCACTACCTCTTTTCTTTTTCCTTGTTTTTCTCTAGATTTTCTCAAGAATTTTCAAACATAATGGAGTTTTTCCCTATCTTCCTTCTTTATTCTCTATGGTCGGCCATAACAAGCCTTATATAGGCAACAATTTGACAAATTTCCACTATGTCCTTTCAAATAGTAATTTTTATAGTTATCGGTATTATTTCCCCCATCCCAGTATATTTTTAATATCAATTTTCAACAGGCAATATCAAAATTCATTAATTTATACCCCAGTACCTTTCTTTCCTCATAAATCACTTCCGTTTAAATTTAATTCACATTTTGAACTTTTTTATTTTTCAGGCATTTTTCGCACTTCTATTTTAAAAATTTATTTGCTAACCATTTTTTCTGAATTTCAAAGGTCCATATTCCTTCCCTTGCTGCAAGTATCAAATCCCTAATTTTCATAATTTATTTGTTTAATTTTTTTATACACTTCCTTTAGAATTTTTATAGAACTCCTGAGTTGTACCAGGTTTACATTTCTTAATCAACATTACAAGCGATGATTTCAGATCAATTTTTGTGTCCTTACCCTTAATATATATATATTTGTGTCCTATATATCAAAATTCATACACCATTCATTTTATTTTCTTTATCCAATTTAAAACATTTCTTCCATTTTACGTTGAATTTACACTTAGGGTTTACATTCTCCTCTCCTAAAAGAAATTTTGTCCTCAAAATTTTAATTCACACCTGCATCCTTGAATAGATTCGGACACTTCTCCTTCATCTCTGCTTCCTTTTCCCATGTCTTTCTCTATTTGAGAGCTCCTCCATAACACCTTTACCAATGAAACTCACTTATTCCTTAACACCTTCTCACCCCACTCCAGAACCTTGATTGGCTTGGTTTCCAAGGTTAAATCTCCCTTAACTTTGATAAGAACCTATGGCAACATCCTTGAGGGGTCTACCTTTGCTTTCCACAATAGTGATACATGAAATACATTTTGGATCTTATCCAATTATGTGGGAAAATTCAATCGGTAAGCAACAAGTCCGATTCTGTCTATAATCTTAAAAGGACTAATGTATCTCGAAGCTAGTTTCCCTTTGATTCTAAACTGAATAATACCCTTCCATGGTGCCACTTTTAAGAATACCTTATCTCCCACCTGAAACTCTAGAGGCCTTCTCTGATTGTCTGCGTAACGTTTCTGCCTATCTTAAGCTTTTTTAATCTTTTTTCTAATTACCCTCACTTTTTCAATTGTCATTTGTACCATTTCCGGTCCCATCAATTTCCTTTCTCCCACTTAATCCCAACAAACTAGGGCGCGGCATTTCCTCTCATACAATACTTCGTACAAGGCCATACCAATTGTGGCTTGGTAGCTATTATTAGACGTGAATTCCACCAAAGGCAAAAAATCTTCTCAATTTTCTCTAAATTCCAACACACAAGTTCTTAGAAGGTCTTCAAAAATCTAAATAATTCTCTTAGACTGACCTTCCGTCTGAAGGTGAAATGCAGTACTCAGGTTCAATTTGGTGCTTGAAGCCCATTGTAGACTTGGCTATAGCTTCAATGTGAATCTTAGATTTCTATTCGAAACAATTGACATTAGGACACCATGTACTCATGTGCAATTTGCACCTGAATTGAAAATAAAAACAAATGATATTGGAACAACCTCAAACATAATATGTAATATTTTTGAGATATGTTTTCTCCTTGTATCATATTTTTATTAGACTATTTTGAGCTTTTTGTTATTAATTTTATTATAGGTTGTATGAATATGTAATTACACGATTCACATAATATCCAACAAAATCTCCTATGCAGCAAATAAAATGTGTAAACTGAAGCCTGCGATCAGTCTTGAGATTATGTCGATCGCACACATCGAAGATATAACGTACGTGTGGGTGTAGTGGAAGCACCGGTCGTTGTAGTTCTTGATGATGATGAAGAAGAAATTAATGGCGATGACATTAACCACGTGAAAATTGTTTGCAGATTTATGTAAACCCACAATGATTGTATTGAATCAGCTATCATATCATTCACGTACGAGTCTTCGGAAGAGGGGACCTAGAGAAGTATGCGTGTGTGTGTGTGTAGTATTTTTTTTTTCTTTTTTCTTTTCAATAACGACAAACTCGGGTTGGGTTCTAATGAAATAAATCTTGAATAGACGTAAAGTCAGTTACATGCAACTAGCACTCAATCAAATTGTTTTTAAATATAATAAAAAATATCTAGGTTGTATACAATTATTTAATATTATTATTAAATCTAAGTATAATAAATCAAATTTAAAATCTTTTGAATTGATTTTTATTTAGTATGAGTTTAAAATTTAATTATGTAAAAGGTGTTTTTAGATATCTTAGTTTATTTAGTTGATCTAAAAACAACACAATCAACTACTAAAAAATTATAAAAAAATTAATAAAAAATTAACAAAAAAAAAAACTCTTCACCAACTTTTTACTTGGGTTAAGTTTAAAAATAAATTATCTAAAAATTGCATTAACATTATTCAATCGACTTCAACAATTTAAAAACAACATGAACAGTTATAAAAAAAAATTAAGAATAAAATTAAAAAAATAAAAAAACTAAAAAGAAAAGAGTTTCATGAACAGAAAGAATCTTCTTTCTATATATATATATATATATATATATATATATATTATTCTAATTAACTTGGATTAATATTTAATATACGTTTCTGTATTATATAGATGGGTTATTGAGTTTCATTTTCTTTATTGGTCATATTAGAGCTTTTTGTATATCCTGAGCTAGCAACTTGTTAATTGGAAACAACCTTGTATGGTAATGACCTTTGCTTACTATTATACTCAATAATGATATTATTTAGTGTAAGGATTTAACTTACACTGCTTTAAAGTATCACATAACTATTTCATCATCATCAAATAAAAGCTTTCAATGCAAGAAATTTATAGACATTTAAATTAGACAACTTTATTAGAAAATAAGAGATATGGGTATTTAATTTTTTAGATAAACAAAATTTATCATTAATTTTTATATTGGTTAATTTTTTGGAAAAGGTTTTTAACATTAGATTAAAAGGTTGAATAATGTTTTTAAAAATATCCAAACGATAGTAACATGTTTTCTAGTAGTAAGAAAATTTTTAATCATGAACTGAAAATCTAATGCATATGTTTAATAAAATAGATTAAGGATTATATGCGAATAAATGCTAAAAATACATTTTTATGCTAACTAAAAACTAAGGCTTGTTTTTTTTTCTAAAAAGTAATTTTTTTTTTGGACAATGGTTTCCATAAAGTGAATTTTTAAAAAGTTGATTATTTTCTGATGTGTTGGTAGTATGATAAAAAATAAATTGAAAAATACTTTCAGTGTTTGACTATGATATGAAAAATAAGTTGAAAAATTATTTATTAATGTTTTAATTTTTTTAAAAAAGTTTATCTAATATATATATAACATTAACTGTAACTATTTGACCACTTAAAAAATGAGATAAAAAAGTGTGATGATGGAAAAAAACATTTATTATATGATATATTTATATATAGTTTATTTTATAAAATTTAACTATACATATAATATAAATATTTTAAATATAATATTATAGACATATGACCATTTTTTGTGTTTAAAGAATATTGAAAATAAATTATTTTTCTATGGTATCTGAATTTTATAACACAATTTATATGATTTAAAATGTATAATTATTGTATAATACAACATGTTTTGTATTCGAATGTATTTTATAACAATATTATCTAAATTAAAGTAGTATATGCACTAATATATCAAATTAATATACTTTTATATTGTATATTACTATATCCAAATATATTATTTCCTATATAAATATATTAGTAATTTATTATTTTTTAATAATATTATATTTTAAAAAATCATATATATATAAGAATAACGAAGCATTGTACAATTTTAATTTTTGGGTCCTTCATGGAAAGTGTTTTTCAATTTTTTAAACCGAAAAACACTATCCTTCATCTATAACTTATGTTTTTTTGTACCAGAAAGTAAATTTTGTTGACTAGCTTTCCACAATGTAGCCAACATGAGAAAGTCAAGAAAATATTTTAAAAAAACTTTTATAGTAAATAAATAAGGTCTAAGTCATGAAGTTGAGAAACATGCATAGATAAAGATATGTTGTAACAACCCATAATTTTAAAAGCTTTTGAGAGTTGAATTCAATGAAAAATTGGGTAATGTTTTTTCCAAATTAATAATAGTTCCATATTCCTATGGTTCTAGACTCTTTAAAACCAATTAAATCTCTATCGAAATTCGAATAGAGTTTCATTTAAAACAAGATATTCTCAAGTTATCAATATTTGCATGCATATCAACAACACGGTTTAATTTTTTTACAATCTATTTAGTAAATAACATTAAGAATTAAGTATATAAAAAACGTTATAATTATTTGCATGTATAATTAATTTAATATACAAGAGTAATTCGAATGTTGAATTACAACACAATAATAGAAAACAAAAGTTACGATACTTGCATTGCTTATACTAGTCTTGTTTACATCACCCAAAGATTAGCATCGTAGTTCATATCAAAAGAAATCTAGCATATCTATTGTTACATTATTATTACTTTAAATAAAAGGGTATATTTAAAATCTACAACTCTATTTAATTATAAGAAGCACTTGCAATCAAATATATATCACATAAGAATACAATGACATGAATCACTTAATATCAAATCCACACATCAACTTGCTTCATCATTTCAAGTTCAATACTTATAAATAATGACATAATTATTTTGTTTTTACATCAACTAGTTCATTCTACCTAGTTTATCCACTAGAAAGATATGCTGGGTAATTTACAATACTAGGCTTTATATAAGATTCAAAAATATTACTTTATAACCTTGTCTTAGACACTCTAACCATATACTAGCAAACACCCCCTGCTCCATAACCTATACTAGGTCATTACACTTTTTTTCTTTGGTAAAGTCCTTTACTTTGTTCTTACTTCCTTGTCTTGATACTACCATTAATGGGTCATACGTACACGTTAACTCAACATACATGCTATATATTTTTACTATCATGACAATTCAAAAGTGTATTTTCATACTTGAAGTCACGCCTCGTACCCATGATCATCTTAAGGTATACTTCCTAAATCTTCTTTTAAAGGTTCACTACCCGTGATGTTTATTTGTGAAATCATCTATCTTTATCATGTCAAGTTGGAAGTAAATCCCTCCCTCAGGTATGCATCACACATTCCCCAAGGAACAAGTACCATCTTGTGTCTAATCATACAATTCCCAATAATTTTTAATCAATATACCAAGTAGTTAACTATACATAATGACTATGGAATGTCTATCACATCATCTATATATCTCACTTTTATTATTTTCTAGATCAATGCCTTGATTGCCAGTATAATACCATGAAAACTGACTTCACAGTTCCTTAAAATACTATACATTTATTACCCAATAACCCTAAAATAGTCCTCAATTCTTCTTTTGAGCTATCAAGTAACTCTTTTGATGCATCCTCATTATTGTTCCAAATACAACTTTTAAACTTTATACATCACATTATTAAAATAGCCTTAAATCACACATAAACCCATTGCTGAAACAACCAACATTTTAATACATCTAGATCATTAACCATTATTGGTTTAACCTCATTTGGGCTGCCAAAACCCTTTTCAAATTCAATCCACACATAAATATAATTTATTTGCTTAATTAGCCTCTAACACTCTAAGGTTGTGTTTACTAACATGCCCTCTATTCTCATTCTCCAATTATTAAATGGGTTCCTCTAACTTGTAGGGTCTTTCGCATAATTAAATTTCCTTCCTCCATCCTTTATGCTCCTTAACATAAACCTCAAAGTTATATTATATTATATATATATATATATATATATATATATATATATCAACATCTTGTCTTATGCAATTATTCTCTTTAGAATACTGGGAAATCAGATAGTCAATCAAATGTCACGGCAATCAGATGCATTGATGTCACTAGTTCCATTTAGAACAGCTAGTCAAATCAAATATCCTGGTCATCAGTCTCACTGATGCCACTAGCTCCACTCAGGGCAGCTAGTTAATCAAATGTTCTGGATATTAGTCTCACTGATGCCATTAACTCATTTCAAATAGTTGGTCAATCAAACATTATAGTCATTAGTCTTACTAATGCCACTAGCTTTACTTAATACAACTAGTCAATCAAATATTTCAATCATCATCCTCATTGATACCACTAGTTACACTTAAGATAACTAGTCAATCAAATATCTTGGTCATTAGTCTCACTAATGCCACTAGCTCTACTTGAGGCGACTAGTTCATCAAACATCCCGGTCATTGATCTCACTAATGTCACTAGCTCTACTTAGAGCAACTAGTCAATTTAATCTTTTCATGGCATTCACATCTCAACAGTTACATATCCATTATATACATATATCAAGTTCACTCTGTTAATCAAAATCAACACTTTATATATAAATGCATAAACATGTTTCCATGTGTCAATCACATTGACATCACTAGCTACATTCAGGATAGTTAATCGATCAACATTTTCTTAATTAACATTCATATAAATACATGCACTTTTAAAGAATTTGCAGTTTTAAAAGCTTAAGAAATTCTATAAGAAGAAAAAGGTGTAGTGCATCTACCTTAAACTTGTGTACGTTCTGCTACTCCCTGCTATTGTTTTGTTCTCGTAGCCTTCCCTATACCACCAGGGATATAATTACCATCAACAATACAACCAACACCATTATTTCAATTTCACGTCTCATTCAACTATTATTTTCAAACCATTAACAAGAAAAATCCATAAAACTTCATACACATACACATTTTTAATATTCATTCTTATTCTTATCAATTCAAATATTAGAACCCTCAATCAATAATAATTCTAAGCAAATATTGGAAATTGATTAGTCCTAGCTGGTTTATTCCATCTAACCCCAAATATTTTTTGGTATTTTAATCATAACTAAAGTTATAGAACTCAGTTTTAAGTGTGGTTTATTTCTATGGAAAGCTAAGATATAGTGATACAACTTTCATGAAGGAAGCAACATTGAGTTTTTCCATCTACACATCTACATCTAAATCACTTATTACAATAGTGTAAGAAATTTGTCTAGTTTTATGATGGTCTGGACCTTTTCCTTGTTTTTAGCTCATATCTGGAGTTATATAACTCTAAATTAATTAAGAATAGTTTCATTTGAAAAAAGACATTCATATCTATAACTTTTATATAAAAAAAAAAACTCCAAATTGCATCGTTCTAAAGCTCAAAATCAACCATAAAAGTAGCACTCAAAATCTCTACAAAGTTATATTAGATTAGACCTTCACTCAGTTTTTAACTAATATCAGAAGTTATATAATTTGGTTTTATGGAAGACCAATTTCATTTGAAAGCTAAAATCCATATCTATAACTTTTATAAAGAAGTTAACTCTAGATTAAATTGTTTTTAAGCTCTAAATTTAGCTAGAATCTTAATAGTCAAAATATTCATGATTAAACTACATTCAACACCACCCATGAATTTTTCCTAAAATTGCTTCCATGATTCAACTTAACTCAACATAATTCAACTTAACTTAACAAAACTAAGTTCAAAAGTACATTTCAATGATAATTACATACATGGTTTAAGTCAATCTATCCTCCCCTTTAAATCGGTCATTTGGCCAAACCACCCTAATAAAAGAATCAAAGTTCTATTTTCCATTTTTCATGAAATTTTCACCTAATCCATTCTTTAAACATATCTTTTTAACATTCAAATATTTATTCCAAAGCCATTTAAATCAAGAATTTCAAATCAATTTTCCTCCACCTTTACTACTAAGTTTCATCCAAGTCTAAATTATAGTCTGAATGGATTCTTTTATTTTCCCTTCATGTTTCCATACATTAATAATATTATATATGACCATACAACATGATTTCAACATAATCTCAACTAACCATGACAAGAAATCTCTATCTTTTCTTTCCTTAAATTTACATGAAATTTCTTTAGTTCCTAACACACTTTCAAGCTTTAATAACATCATTCACAATCAATTATCACATTTAAACAAACAAAACATCCATCTTTCAACTTTCTAAACCCTAGCCCAAACCACACAACACGCTAACTTTTTAGTTCTTCCAACTACACATCAAAACAAAAGAAATCAAGCATAATAATCATTTACCTATAGTTTCCATAGCAAGATTAAGTTAATTTTTCTAGCCATTTCCTCCATTTCTTCTTCCTTACTTTCAAATTCAAGCCTCCTCTCTCTCTCTCTCTCTATTTCAAGTTTTCTCTCTCTATGTTTTCTATTCTAACTCTTTAATCTTCTACCTTTTCTCTTAAATTTCTTTGTTCCTTTCAAGATTTATATGTTTTAAATCACCCAAAACCCTTTAATTTAATGAATTCTCTCTAAGATTCTCACCCCTCAAGCTCTTTATTTTTTCTCCTTTTATAATGGTTGGTCAGATTTTTAATGTGGAAGGAAGGGGCACTATGCAATTTATTTACAAGTTTTCCACATAGTTATGCCTCTTAAGATTTTTCATGTAGACTACCCGATTTTCAACTGGTTAAAGATCGAAGCCTTGATTCTCACCAGGTAAAGAGTTCTAAACATGGTCCTATAAGTCATTTCTAATTCAATTACGAATTGATGCTTTAATGTTGAATTCTAGATTAGGGTTCTTAGACTTGAATTGTAAACACACAAAAAAAAGAGGGGTCCAAATAGCCCCGCCGTGTTGATTTCTAAATCGGCAATGACATAGTTTTCGTTGTGATTTCAAATTGTTTCAAGCATTTGAGTCATTTATGCCCAGGAGGTCTATTGTAGAAATCAGCAAATAAAACTGACTCGCTGCAGGCCGGACAGTTCGGGAGTGAAAATGGGTTTGCTGCAGGCCGGA
>Ga0325414_1003822_pt1 | contig 15717 bp, 7 predicted proteins | sample PopdelMetagenome_8_FD_206183 | JGI IMG/M metagenome (GOLD analysis project Ga0325414, IMG submission 206183) | Populus deltoides microbial communities from Bellville, Georgia, United States - Leaf-PdKOR-R3 | ecosystem: Host-associated > Plants > Phyllosphere > Phylloplane/Leaf | place: USA...
ATTCCCCATCTCTTCATACGGTCACTTCAATATTAGAGTACAAGAAAAATGAGATCATGGAAGCTTGAACTCAAGATACCTTTCCCACAGTCCCAATCAATTACTCCAAACGTCTTCTAAGCCACGTAGAATTAAGGCTAGTCACATCCTCCAGCATCACCTAGAAAGAAGCTGGTTACAAAACTGTGCCTATAAAGCCCCATTGCGCTGTTTTGAATTTGTAGAGCCAATAAAAAAAAACACTCACTTACAAGGCTGTAGACGCATATACTCTTATACGTACCATGGCGGCAAAAAAATGCAGTCTTCATATATTTCTGCCATTTCTCCTTATTTTAGCCACAAAAATAGTCTGTCGTCCTCTTGATGAGCAGGAATATATGTTGAAGAGGCATGAAGAATGGATGGCTCAACATGGACGTGTCTATGGAGACATGAAAGAGAAGGGGAAACGATACCTGATTTTTAAGGAAAATATTGAACGCATAGAAGCATTTAACAGTGGTTCTGACCGCGGATACAAGCTTGGTGTGAACAAATTCGCAGACTTAACCAATGAAGAATTTCGTGCTATGCATCATGGATACAAGAGACAATCATCCAAACTGATGTCTTCATCGTTTAGACATGAAAATCTAAGTGCCATGCCAACTTCAATGGATTGGAGAAAAGCCGGTGCAGTCACCCCAGTTAAAGACCAAGGCACTTGTGGTAAGTATACTTAATAATGTATCATAATAAATGGGAGGTTTATTTGTTTTTCATTTTGGCGCCCCAGATATTCTGGTTGTGCAAATTTCGTATTTTTGTAAGAATTTAAACTAATAAAAAATTAATTCCAAACTTAAAGTTATTTTGTTAAGCAGATAAATTGATGGATTTTTTTACAGAATCTTTTGATTGAACAATATTTTAAAAAGTTGATGGACCAACTCACTCGACAATGGACCAAGATAGCAACTCACTCGACAATGGACCTGATACTTGAGTGACAAATCCCATGTTACTCCCTTCGTTCTAACAAAATTGTTTATATTCATTCTGTCACAAAATAATTGTAGTCAAAATATTAATTCTTGTATTTTATTCCAAAATTTCTAATCAAAGCTACTTTGTAAAAGACATATAATTGGAAAGAGGTATATTTTAGAAAATAATAAATAAAAAAAGCCAACAGGTGTCTTTAAAATTTGTTTGGTATTGCTGTGATGTGGGGGTAATTAAGAAACAGTGTTTGGTAACTAGTTGTTTTATTATATTTATAAATGTTAAAAATAGATAAATAATGTTTCGTTATTTTTTGTTGTGTTTTTGAGATATAGAATAATCAATAAGTATTATAATATATTAAAAATATTTTAAAAGAAATATTAAGTGATTTATGACTATTTAAGCGTGAATATATTTTTTATAATAGTGATTTTTAAATTTAAAAAGCTAAAAAATAGAAGTTGATTAGAATGATAATATATATATTGACCAAATTTTTTTAATAAAAAAAAAGCAGATGTATTTTAAAAACACAATAATACCAAACAGTCACTTGTATCCTTAATTAATAATTAATTGAGTGCATTTATTAAATTCCTTTTATTGGTAATTTGCTGTGTCAAGAAAGAATACAAATAAAATATATAAATTAAAATTTATTAAAAAGATTAAATAAGGTGGTATTTTTTAGTGTTTACAACGAATTTTAAATAAAAACATATTATGATTAATTATAAGTATTGAATTATTCTTACCACGTACTCTAAAAAGACCATTAGCTATACCCAATAATAACAAGAAAATTGACGCAACAATATCAATTAATGATATTTTTAATCTGTATGGAAAGTCATACATAAAGTGTAACAATATCATATCCTTTTGAGTAATTAATACTTGAGAAAAACGTTTTTTTTCTTTGAAAGAAGTAAATATATTGTATGGGCTAACCAGAAGGTAACCGGAAGAAAAGTAAAAAATAAAAGAAAAGAGAATTATAAGAATAAAAAGCAAAAAAAAAAAATCATCAGATACATAACTAAAAAAAATCATCAGAACTTAAAACTAGTGAAAAATTAGACTCCGATTTGATATAATTCTTAAATATTGACCTTTATAAACTTGTTTGTATATAAAGTGGGGATATATAATTACTCCTAGTATTCTTTAATTGGCATAATTAAATACGGGAAGTTTCACAATTGATTTGATTCTGCTCGTTGATTTATTATGTTGAAAAAATGGTAGGGTGTTGCTGGGCATTTTCCGCAGTGGCAGCAATAGAAGGAATTATAAAGCTTAAGACAGGTAACTTAATATCATTATCAGAGCAACAGCTTGTGGACTGTGATGTTAAAGGTGTGGATCAAGGCTGTGGAGGTGGTCTCATGGACAATGCTTTCCAATTTATTTTACAAAACGGAGGCCTAACAAGTGAAGCTACTTACCCCTACCAAGGAGTAGATGGCACATGCAAAAGCAAGAAGACAGCATCTATTGAAGCAAAAATAACTGGGTATGAAGACGTGCCGGTGAACAATGAAAACGCTCTCCTGCAAGCTGTGGCCAAACAGCCAGTATCTGTTGCTGTTGAAGGTGGTGGGTACGATTTCCAGTTTTATAAAAGTGGTGTCTTCAAGGGGGATTGCGGGACAAACCTAGACCACGCGGTTACTGCAATTGGATATGGCACTAACAGCGATGGGACTAATTATTGGTTGGTGAAGAATTCATGGGGAACCAGTTGGGGTGAAAGTGGGTATATGAGGATGCAGAGAGGCATCGGTGCAAGGGAAGGCCTCTGTGGTGTTGCCATGGATGCTTCTTATCCAACTGCATGAGTAAACGTTAAGGGTCGTGTGATTAAACGTTAAGGGTCGTGTGATTACTTTTAAACTAAATTATCAAAATATATAGTGCTTGATTATAGGAAATGTGTGGAAACTTTGTAAATATTCTGATTAAGGGTCGTGTGATTGAACGTTAAGGGTCGTGTGATTATTTAAATGTGTGTTTATATCCCTTAAACGTTAAGGGTCATGAATTGATGTAAATGTATATATAGTTTCATTTAAATCTGAAGTACGTATTTATATATATACACACACACACACTTCGTATTTAACTTGGTTTAAGGACTATGAAACTAGATATCTTGGATAAAGGTTTATTACTAGGATTCGGGTTACAGAGTAAATCTTTTGGATATCAAACGGATTGATAAAACTAATAAGAAGAGGAATTAAGTTATTTACTAACTTAATTTTTAATGGAAGTGTATACATTAGTTACTTAGTAAATTCATTAAATTGTATGTATAAAAAAATATTATGTTATATTAATCAATTAATTGTGGTATAAAATAATTTCAAGATCGTCGCAGTTTCGTCGAGACTTTGCTAAAATTTCAGACTTTTTATATGGAAATTGTACCTAAATAATTGGTGATGTTACAATGTGTGTGCACAATCCTTTCGCTATAGTGTCGCATGTGGACATTAGGGCAAGTTGACGTGTAAAGGGGGTAAAATAAAAAAGAAAAAAAATCATCATTTAGTTTTATGGTACCTAGAAACCGTAACTGATCTTTAGAGTTTCTGGATAAGGGATTGATTATGTAATAAGAGATAAACATCACCCTATACATGCTAAGGTATGTATGTCATTCAATGAATTGTCATCTTCCACAAAACAAAGTTGAAAAGACAAGGCCCGATGCTGGACCTTACCATCCCGAGTTATTCAATGGACTATATTAATTGACCCTATTATCTGTTGAAAAAATAAGGTCTATTGTGAGACCATTTCATCGTAGACCTTTTAATAAATGAAAGAATCATTTAATATAAGGTTGGGATATTCATATCATGGTCAACTGACTAAATAACATCCACATGACATGATTTAATTTTAGATCATTCCCCTATTTAGAAATGATGGGCACACAATATATATATATATATATATATATATATAAAAGACTTATTATGGTTTGAAAAAATCTTAGTATCCATTAAGTAGCATTCAAAAATCAAGGCCTATTATCGAACCATTTAATCCTAGGCTACTTAATAAATGACAGGGATATTGAATTGAATTGTGAAATAAAATGATTATATGGTGACCAAAATAATTAATATCCTAGAGATCATATATTAATTGATACTATTATTAACTTATTGATATCAGGAAAACGAGGCCCAATATTAGACCATATCATTCTAAGTCGATTAATAATTAATAGAAACAATTAATTTATTGATCATTTATTAATGGATCATATTACTTAATAATTAACATCCAAAAGATAAGGCCTAAAATAAAACCATTTCATCTTGGGTCAATTAATGATTAATAGAAAAAATTAGAACAATGACAATATTTTTTCTTTATTAATCAACATCCGGAAGACATGGCCTAAGATTAATCATACCATCTTGGGTTGATTAATTATTTTTACATATTTATTTTTATATATATGCATATTTCTTCTTCATCATCATTTTTTCAATAATATATCCATAATGTACTTACTACATCATTTTCTTAAAATCACATAACTCATATTACAACTTTCCAAAAATCTATTTCATCCACCCAACTAACAAACCAATTCAAAATTAATTAGTCCATATTCAATTACATTACAAACAAAATCACATCAAATTTTCAACAAATTCAACAAGCCCCTAACAAAATAGATTCTATTATTCAAAATAAATTCTCATAATATTCATATCAAATTCAAAATTCATGAAAATCATCTCAAACCACAAACATACATCAATTCAAGTCAATAATGTCCAAACAATCCAAAACTTACATACTATAGTGAGCATTTTTTCCTGCATTTCACAATATTGCATTTCACAACATTTTAGCAATTTGTAAAAAAAAATATGAGTTTATGGATCGATCTTCTAAGGTGTTTGGTGTGTCTAGGATATACTAAAATCATGGCCGAAGAACTACTGGAATGGCGGCGTGCATGTACCCACACACCGCCACCATTATTGGAACATGGTTTCACCCGTTGCCGCTACTAGAGGAGTGTTAGATGATGGGTTCGAAGCTCCCATGTCTCTTTTTTTATCCTACACTGGTAGTGACGCCCACCGCTGCTCGAGAGAGAAGATTTGGCCAATCAAAGCTTTGGTCCTCTTCTCTTTTATTTTTCTTCTCTCTCTCCCTATTGGTTTTCACCGTCACCAATCACTGTTGTGGAGGAAGGAGGCAAGCTTGGTGGTATAGAGACTAGTTGACATCGGGTTGATGTGATGAGGTCATGCAAGGTTGGGTGGAGAGGTACTGTTTAAAGTTCATTTCTTCTTCTTTCTCTCGCATCTCTTTAGATCTTTCTACTTCTTTTTAATGTATGTTGCAACTATTACTAGTGGAGGAAAGGGTAACTATACAAGATGGAGGAGCTTGGATTTAAAGGGAGAGAGGACATCTTTGAAGGATCTTCATATGCTTGGTGTGAAGGGAAATTGTTGTGAGAGGAGAGGTGTTGAACATGGCAGAAGGTTCTACTGTAGTTATCGTCGTCAACAGTCAAGCAAGTGGTGGCCTCTATTATCACTTATGGAGAGGTCGTGGGTTTACCTTTCCTTTCTTTTCTTTTTTATTTTTTTGTTGAGAGAGTGTTTTTGTTGTGTGCGGGTACAGTTGATAGAGTGTTTTATTTTTGTGTGGGGCCTTTTCTCTTGAATTGTTCTTGTCCGGATATAGGTGTGTATGTTTATTTACACTATGATGAACCTTTTTAGAGTGTGTTTGGTAGTGTGGTAGCGGTTACTTTTCATGCCGAAATACATATTAATGATTTTTTTTTATTTTTTAAAAATCATTTTTAATATCAGCACATCAAAACGATCCAAAAAGTACAAATCGTAATCAATTTTAGCAAAAAAAAATCAAAATTTAACAAAACACAGGTGGAAACGCACAGCCAAACACTCTCTTAATCTTTCCATCATTTTTTCTAATTTTTTTAGAGAGTTCTTTTACCTTTTAATTTTTCAAAATTTCCTCTCATAGGACAACTTTGTTTTTCTTTCTTCTTTTTTTTTCCTTTGCATTTTACTATTTTTTAAACTAAACTAGTCCTTATTATTTTTTTCAATTACATTTTACTCGCTAAAATTTTTTTATTTCTATTTGATTGATTTTTCTTTCTCTTCCTTTTTTTTTAACTTTTTCAATACAAAAACAATAAGTAAAATGGTTGAAAATTACGAAATGACTAGAATTTTGCCAAATTGTGTCAAAAATGTTTTTTTTTTCATAATTTTGAGAAATTTTGTATTTTTATGATTTTTGAATATATTAAAAACAGGGCAAAAAATTTGTGATGGTAGTTGCCTGCTCTTTAGAATATTTACAATACAAAAACAAGGAAAATCATTTTTCTTTGAATTTGTAGAGTAAGTATTGTAAAGAAAGAAAAAGATCACACATAATGTTTTAAAAAATGAATGTATTCAGATTAATATAGATAATAAAAAGATCAACTTAGGATCTATACAAATGAGATCAACTTGGGATTTTAAGTAAAAAGGGTCAACTTAGGATCCATGTGAGATATGATCAACTTGGAATCCATATAACTACAAAGATTAACTCGAAATCCATATAAATGAAAGGATCAACTCTGGATCCATGAAAAAAAAGTTCAATTTGGGATCCATGAAAGGATCATATTGGGGTTGAGATCATCTTAGGATCTATAAAATGAAATGATCATCTTAGGATCTAGATCAACTCAGATTAACTTGGGGTCTATATAAAAGGATCAACCTGAGATCTATAAAAGGATCATTTTAGGATCTAGCTAGATCAACTTGGGATCTATAAAATGATAATCTTAAGATCTAAATCATCATGGGATTTATAAAAACAAATGATCATTTTGGGATCCAAATGCAGGGAAGAGATCAACTTAGGATTATTCAATGTAATTGTCTTATTCTACGATCAATATGAACTCCCCCCCAACACCATCTCTATCTTTTTCATTGACATTTTTTTTCTTTTGACCTTTGATACTATCTTTATCTTTTTCATTGTGATACCATGCTCACTTGTTTACTCTAACTTAGTTTTGAAAATAGAAATGTCGATTCTGAACCTTCTTTATAGTCGAACTGTCATCCAAATTCGTCTATCTTTAAGGTCAATTGCCCTTTGTTGATCATATCCTTGTCATGTGCTACAAACTTGTTGCCTCCAGTATGTTAGAGAATAATATAAATCATATCTTGGGACCTTACCTAACAACTTGAGCTATTGGGATGAAATAGTTCTTTGACATGGTATCAGAGCCTTGATGACCAAGCTGTCACGACTTCGAATCTCACCATCCCCATTTATTTGAGAAAAATTAAGCACAAAACAATGTGAGCTTGTGCAAGTTTCAAGCCCAAAAGGCTTTCACTTGAGGGGGTGTGTTAGAGAATAATATAAATCATATCCTGGGACCTCACCTAACAGCTTAAGCTATTGAGTTAAGATGGTTTCTTTGACATGGTATCAGAGCCTTGATGACCAAGCGGTCACGAGTTCAAATCTCATCATCCCATTTATTTGATAAAAAAATTAAGCACAAGGTAATGTGGGCCTGTGCAAATTTCAAGCCCAAAGGGCTTTCACTTGAGGAGGTGTGTTAGAGAATAATATAAATCATATCTTGGGACCTTATCTAATAGCTTAAGCTATTGGGTTGAGATGGTTCTTTGACACAGTGATCCTTATTTATCAAATGTTCTCGTATTCATATTTTGCTCTCTATTTTTTATTATTGCTCATGTCAACACCCTTCTTTTACCAAGTTTTCTCAAAATCCATGTTATGGAAACCCAATTGTTTATTTAAATTTTAGAGTAAGGCTTTATCACCTAGCTCTTTTATTTATTTATTTTTCTTTATTAACAATTTATGCTCATAATATCGCCATTGGATTATATAGTAGACCAAAAAAATCATTATAATTATAAATGATATGTTTACAAATTTCAATGGAAAGATGATATTTTAAGAAAAATGTAAAAATAAAAATTTTTAATAACATTTATCCATAATATTAATCCTAACAATTTTATTACTTTGGACAAGGAAAAACGGAACGATTTCAGGTATAATATTTTTTCACAACATCAGGATTTATAAGCCTTGTCAAGTCTCTTCTGTCCATATCCAGTAAAAGATAAAAGAACTTCCTAAAAATTAATGTTTTATTGACTACATATGGGCTTTCATAATTAGGTGTTCACTTGCTTCGATCTTCCCTAGGAATTCATAAAATCTTTTTCAATACTAGATTTCCTTCTTGAAATTCTCAAGGTCATAACGTTTTTGTCATGAACCGTAGCCATCCTTTTCTAATACAATTGTTAGTGACAGATTGCGTCCAATTTTTTCTCATTGATTAAATTCAATTGCTCATATAAGATCTTTTCCCATTCTAATTCATTGAACTTTGCTTCTTTCAATACCCATAAAGAAGGTATTTAAACTCCAATGGCATCACCATTTCCATCCCATAAACTAGAGAATATAAGGTTACATATGTTAATGCATTGACAACTGTTATGTATCTATGTAATGTATATGGAAACATTTCATGTCAATCTCTAAAAGTAATGATCATTTTCTAAACAATTTTCTTTATATTTTTGTTTGTTGCTTCTACTGCTTCGTTCATCTTTGGTCGGTAAGTTAATGATTTGATATGCTTAGTTTTCCACCGTTGACACATATCTTAAATCATCTTGCCATTAAAAATATGGCATTGTAGTTACAATTACTTCTAGTAAACTATACTAGCAAACAATGTTTTTCTGAATAATCTTATAGACCACCATCAGTCATGAGCATAAAAAGTTGTCTTAATGCACTTTGTAAAACAGTCAATTGCTATAAAGGTAAACCATTCCCATTACTTATTTTTGGGTTTATCGGATTAATCATATTTATTTCCTACATTACAAATGGTCATAGCACAATCAAATTGTGTTAGTGGTGCATTGATCTTATCTTCAAAGACTTGTTATTTATAATACTTTCACATATATCCAATGTATTTGATATGGTTGGATGTATCTATTTTTAATAAATATAATAAAAATAATCTAAAATTTTAGTAAAAAGAAAAAATATATATCTTTGATTTTCTTGAAAATGAAATTAAGAATTTTGTTGAACTTAAATTAAAGGAAGAAATCGTTACTGTTCAAAACTTTATTCAAGATCAATACGTCACATCAATTTTATTCAACCCCGAAACCTAATGTATATTACAAATTATTTTCCTTTTTTATAATATTTGTGCAAACACCATAAGCAACCACCTCTTAAAAAGGCAAAAGGCAGCCCTTCACAAAATTAAAAAAGAAGAAGAAGAAGGAAAAAGAAACAATTTTTTTAAATTAATAATTTTTTAAAATTTTAAAATTAGATATTATATTTTTTTTAGAAAATTTTTTTTTATTCAAGGAAACCTCACCTTCCGGAAAGCGCACTTTATGGGCCTAAATAAGCGAGTAAAACCCCAGCTGTCCCAGGCTCTTACAAGAGGTGCACGCTTTGACTCGAACTCGAGACCTGCTGTGGAGATCTCAAGCCCTTTACCATCACGCTACGCCTTTTGGGAACTATTTTTTTTAGAGATTGATACATCATACATGGAAATCATTTATCGGGTCAAATTCATAGACTTACGGTCAGTATTCAAGATGGAGGGATCATATTTATTATAAATTAACATTGTATTAACATATACAGATTCAAACAAGCAATAAAGAACAATAGAGGTGAATTATGTATAAAACCCATTAAAAATTAAAAACTATATATGACACTAGGGGGGGCGCAAAAAGTTAGAATCTTTAGTAAACTTATAATGATGGTGCTGGCCATTTAATTTTTCCACTCCTAATTATAAGGTCTTCCACTCTTAATTTGATTGGATATTAATCAAATCTTGTATTTTATATGAATATATGTATATCGTGAAGTAACTCTTGCAGCAAATTCCTCCACTATCACTACACTAAAATATATACACCAATCAAGCAAGAGGTGATTGGAGCTCAACAAGGAATATAGTAGGTGATATATCATAATATATGAACAAATACATAGCTCATTGTTTTAGCCTGATCTTTACATGGGCTGAATCTAGACGAGCACCGTATTATAAAATACTTTTTTTCTTTGTTTATTTTATTTTATTTTGCATTTGATAAAGTGTCATTATAGAAAAGTGATGGCTGTACCAAGGAAGTAGATGAGGATGATGCGGACAAGGCAAGGCCTCCTAGCCTCGTAAAAGAAAGTCTTCCAATAAAACAATCGAACACTTGTGGAGGCCAAATTTTTACTCTTTTTTTTTTTTTCCTCATTTGTTGTATAATTAATATTTGGAATCTTATGTCAAACGGAGAAGTCAGATCACCCCATCGGGCAGCAGCCGTCATAAAGCGATGGGGCGGCTCTTCTTCACCTCCAACTATATATATATAAATATATTTTCTAATTCTTTTGGCTTCACTTCAGAAGGCAACAAGTAATTCAAACATATATAAAATGCCGACAGAGCACCGAATGAAACTCCTCAGCTCAAAATCAATTTTTCTTTTCCTTCTTTTTTTTTTTTTTTTTTGAGGAAGTCAAAATCAACTCTTGTTAATAGGGAAACGTCAGTTAACAACATGTATGTGGTTCCAGGGAATAATAAATTGGTATATTTTTTATATAAATAAATGGCTTCTATTAAATAAAAACAAAGGTGCAATTTCATATTTTAAAAAATAAGGAAAATGGGAAATGAGTCTGTTAACAAGTGTTCGATGTATTTTTCTTCTTCAAATATACAAATTTCATTGAACTAAAAATAAGGAAGACTTCTACATGAAAAACAACTAAAAGGTTAGGGAATTTTCATGTGGCCATAGACATTGCCTTGAAACTCTTGAAACTAGAGGTGTTTTTATATTTTTTCATGGGGCATTAGTTATTATAGATTTGTCTTGATGTATTTTAGTCTATTTAATATTTTTATGAATAACAAAACAACAAAAATACCTTCAAGGATAAAAAATCAACACAGTAAGGGAAGGGGTGTTTCAATATTTTTATTTTTTATATGTAATAAAATTACAAATGTGTCCTTGAATCCAAGAATTTTAAGTAATTAGGTTCGGGGGTATTAGTATATTTTAGCCTCTATTTGTTTTTTTTTTTTTTGTTAATTGTAGGTTTGATTGAGGTTAATAACATAATTTAGCATCAAAATAATATTTTTAAATTTGAAAAAGCTTTTGGCACTTGCGCAGCATGCACCAACATATAGAAGCCTTTGTAAACTCTAGTCGGCGCATGTGGTGATTTCTGGTGGTCAAAAATAAGCTTCAACTATATAATTTATTCCTCATTATATTCTCTTTTATTATGAGTTGCATGTATCATCCAAATATGGCTCATTTATTGCCGGTGACCTTTTATTTTTTTTACCCTCCATTTCTCTCTCATGCCCCTATAAATGTACTATGGTCTTCATTGTTTTTGGTATTTTAGATTCAATCCTTTTAATTTTGATTTTTGTATTTTTTTCATTTTTCTTTTTGTTAAAGTTTTATTTATTTTCGGTTTAACCCTTAATTTCTAATTTGTATATATAATATTTTTGATTTGGTTCTTCTACTTTTAATTTTTTTTTCCTTTGCTCTTTTGTTAAAGTTTTTATGACTTTCAATTTTATCCATCAAATCAAGTAATTTAGCCCCTCTTCTTTTTTTTTTTTATTGTTTTCCTTGGCTTGTCAAAGTTTTTATAGTTTTCAATCTTATCCTTCAAATCAACTTCATGGTTTTTATTTTTTTCAATGATGATGATGATATTAATAAAAATAAAAATAATAGTAATGTAAGTGGTGGTGATGATGATAATAATGGTAGTAGTAGTTTATTATAATAGTGATAACAATAATAACAATAACAACAATAACAATGGTCATAGATATAAAACTCGGTCTGGCTCGACAAGTTGACCTGGGACTCAGGCGACCTAGTGCCTTAGCCAAGTTTCAAATGGTCAAAACTCGGGCTAGCAATTAGCCCAGTCAAACCTAAATGACCCACCAGGTCAACCTGAAACCCAGGTGACCCGACGTAACCCGAGTGAGACTCAACCTCTTTTGTTATATTTTTTTATTAAACCCAAAAATATATAATTAATTTAATAATAATAGTAGGAGTAATAGTCCTATTAGTATTATTATTATTTTCACAACTCAGTCATTTCGCTTACCGATTTACTCGTGTTTGCCAACAACTAATTTGTCACACAAACCCAAGAGGTTACCCACACTCTTCCAACATTGTAAACAAGCAGAACATACAAATGAATATGACCAGAAGCAAGCACACTTATTACAGGAACAAATCTCAACCTTTATTAGTCTCATTAACAAAGGATATAAATAGTAACTGCCAAAAAACTACTGATAACTGCCCCCAACTATTGCTCCTTCCCTAGCTTGCCACCTAACAAGCCAGTTGTCCCTCCTGCCAACTCTTATGCTCTGTCAGAATAGGTGTTTGCATGCCTTGGACTGTTCGTCGTCAAATTTCCCAATCTCATCAACCCATTGCGCCAATAAGTCAATGTTGCCGAATTGTTAAACATGCACTGTTGCCGAATCTGCCAACGCTCATGCACGAGGTAAGGGTTCAAAACCAAATTTTCGCTATTTCAAATGCGATGGAAATCATTGTGCTAAAGAATGGCCGAAAAGGGAAAAAAAATCAATGTTATCATTATGAGAGATGACAATGAGGACACTACATATGTAAATCCCATACGTGTGTTTGGTGGCTAAGATGGAATTTAGTCACGTTGGAACCAGCCTAGAGAAGGTGGGAATGGCTGGGTGAGACTACCTTGCCTCGGCAGACTTGGGGTCTGTTGTGTGCACCTTGTCGATGAAAGATCAAGGTGACAAAAGCAAAACAACTATGCTAGAATTATGGCCAACTGACAGGCCGTACAACGAGGAACCAGGCTAGACAGACTTAGTTTGGTGTGTTGCCTTGAAGGGGAGGCAGCATAGTGAAGCCATTAGGAATTTGAGGAACCTTGACGACAATGACTAATTGAGGTGAAGAATTCGACAACCAAGTCATGGAAAGATTTGGTTGAGGAACCAGACTAGATGAATTTAGTTTGATGTGTTGCCTTGAAGGGGTGGTAGTACAGTGGAGGCATGGCATTAGGAGTCTGCACTTTGACGATGGATAGTTTAGGTGACAGATTCGGCAGTTGATTCAATGGGTTCAGCTAAGAAGCCAAAATCATCGATGAGGATGCTTTCATGTGTTGTCTTGGAGGAGAGGCAATATCGGTAGTTGTTCTATACATTATGACGATGCATGGTTCACAGTGATGGAAGCAAAATGGTATTGGCCTTTGTGGGGTTATCATATCAGGACTGTTTAGTGGCCAGAACATGTGACAAAGGTTGGACAATAGGGTTATTGTGTCAACGAGATTTTTGGTTGATGTTGAAAGTGTCTTAGGTACAACAATAGCGTATGGAAGACCAAGTCAGATGGATTTGACGTTGGGATGCTATATGTGTATGCTTGGGCAGGAATGGGACTTACCAAAAGAACTTCGACGTAAGTCATTATTGATCACCGAAACTGGGTTACTTATTTCTATACTTGCAGGTTACATGTCTAGGCTGGGAGATTTGGTGAATTTATAGGGTTCATTCAATTCTTCAAGATGGGTTCTATGTGGTGTTATTCATAGAGAGGATAAAATCTCTAAGATGTTGTGGGAAGCATTTAAACTTCATGAGGACAGCTTGTGGGTGAACGAAATTGGCATGTAGGATTGCTAAGGTAATGAGAATAGCTTGTGTGTGGCTTGGAGAAGTCGCATATGAATTCTGGAAGACATGGCAGTTGTGTAATTGCGGAGAGGTACAACTTTGTCTTTGGTCAGTCGAGATTGATGGGATTGATCTCAATGCTTTGGGTTGGACTCAAAGTTTATTTGACTATGTTGGGAAACACACAGGACCCTAAAGAAGACATTAATCATAACTTGGTTCGAAAATGAGTTGACGACGGGAAGGTCTGTTTGGCATCCCAGAATCAATGAACAATATTCTGGATATGAATATGGGCAGAATCGAGAGGTTATGTGTGGGCAACCTTGAATTGTGATAGTGGATAGACTTAATACAGAGGTGCTTCAGGTTTGGTTCAATGAGGACGTCGACTTCTTCTACTGGAGAAGGTTTGTAATGAGGTTAAATTCGTCATAGGTAAGCTGACAAAAACAATGTTAGGTTAACACAAAGGGACAATGTCGATGAAATCAACAGCATCAATAGAATCGGCAGTAGTGGCTAATGATGGATTGTCCACGACTTGACGAAACAATGTTGGAATGACACAATGGGACAGTGTCTAAATCGGCAGCACTAATAAGATAGATAACATTGATGACATTGGGAGCATCGATAAAATCAACAACAGAGGCTGACGACAAGTTTGGACAATGAATAGTCCAAGACTTGATGTAAACACTTATGGCATGAATGGCAACATGCATCAGTAGTGACAGCGTGTATAGGCATTGGCGGATTCGGCAACAATGTATGTCTAGCAATTCGACAGCATTGACGTATTGGCGTAATAGGCTGATGAGATTATGAACTTGGACGATGAACAGTCTAAGGCATGCGAACACCTATTCTGGCAGTGTGGGAGTTGGCAAAAGGGACAACTGGCTTGTTGGGTGGCAGAACAGCTGACTAGGGAAGAAGCAACAATTAGGGCAATTTTTCGGCAGTTATCAGCAAGAAAAACTGGCAAAACATGGTTCGTGTCTTAGGGGACAGTTTTGTTGTAATCTTCCATGTTATTTCCCTTGTAATAGGCTGTATATAAGGTTTGTAGCATGCAATGTTCTGGGAGCAGAACACTAGTGCAGAGCACACACACGGACGGACTTGTGTATATCCTTTGTTGACGAGACTAATAAAGGTTAAGATTGGTTCCTGTAATAAGTGTGCTTGCTTTTGTTCATGTTCATTTGTGTATTCCGCTTGTTTACAACGTTGAAAGAGTGTGGGTAGGTAACCTCTTGAGTTTGTGGGACAAACTAGTTGTAAGCAAACACAAGTAAATCAGTAAGCGAAAAGGTTGAGTCTAATGGGACTAGGTTGCCGCATGTGGCTGGAAATTTCAACGAGACTACTACTACTACTATTAATGATAATGCTAACAATAATTATCATTAATAGTAGTAGTAGTAGTAGTAGTAGTAGTAGTAGTAGTAATAATAATAATAATAATAATTCTGATCTTTATTCTTTGAATTTTTATTTTTTTAAATCTACTTGTATAATTAAAAAATTTATTCAATTTTATTCTTTGATATTTAACTGATTGAGAATTGAACTTTATGATTTTTTTCAGATTGGGTGATTCAAGTTTAATGACTCGGATCACAAATTTAGAAAGTTAACATATATTTTTAGAAAAAAAAGACTTTATAATTTTTTTTATCGGGTTGTTTAAGTCACATGATCTGGAACGTAAATTTGACAAAATATATTGTTTTTGCTTAACCATAATTAATGTTGTTACAAGTTTATCATGATCATTTTTTTATATTCCTTTTTTATCCCATTTTAATATTTGAGCATCATTT
>Ga0325414_1003823_pt1 | contig 15717 bp, 10 predicted proteins | sample PopdelMetagenome_8_FD_206183 | JGI IMG/M metagenome (GOLD analysis project Ga0325414, IMG submission 206183) | Populus deltoides microbial communities from Bellville, Georgia, United States - Leaf-PdKOR-R3 | ecosystem: Host-associated > Plants > Phyllosphere > Phylloplane/Leaf | place: USA...
AGCCTCAAGGGCTTAAAAGCGATCTGTCCAGACAGACCGCACAAGCAGATCTATGACGTGCGATTCAAAAATCATTCAGAGCTCAGGAATATATCCGATAATTTGGCTTACAATATATATATATATAGAGAGAGAGAGAGAGAGTGTAATTTTATATGAAAATACTTCCATCTTCACAGAAAATACCGAGTTGATTAAATAAATAATTTTACAATTCTTACTTTTTACAAAGTTATTTTATAAAACAGCCTTTGCCGCATAAATATTATTCGTCAACATCAGGTTTTTAATAAGAGAGTCTAACAAGTGGATCCGCGGCATCGTCTGGGCCGATTCCATCAGCTAAGACTAAACTGATCGAGATTTTAAAAGGGAGACTGACCAATGAGAGGGTTTAAGGCACTAATTAATCATGGAAAAGTAGATTTTAGGAAAAGGCCACGTGAGGAGGAGGATGTGAGGTCACGTGCAACAGAGGCCTGGCCTGCATTTATGCATGCAAATTACAGTGTGATATGAATAATGACTGGTTGTATTGTTGCGGAGGGGGATGTTCTTTTGTTTCTGTCCAAATCCTGTGTGTGGGGGCTCAAAGTTTTACGCAATGGTGATTGGGGTCAGCCTCTTCCTCTCTCTCTCTCTCGCTATCTGTACGTAGTAAACTGTAGCGAGAGCTTTATAAACAAGACTTTGCCTCTAACCTTTACCTGCTCAAGGTGGGGGATGGCCGAGTCAATGAAACAAACAACAACAAAACCAAGAAAGCTCATGGCTAAACAAAAAAGCTAAAAAGAAGAAAAGGAAAAGCTTAAAGAAAGTAGATTTCAGAAAGCAAAGAGCTTTTCTTTCCTTCTCCATGTTCGCCCTCTTAACTTTCTCTTTCCCTCTCTCTACCCATTTTCTTTCTTTTATCATCAGTAAAGCTGAAAACCCCACTACACCAAAAAAAAAATCTTCAACGCCTGTACAGCTAAAGATTGATTTGTTTCACTTCACCTACAACACCATATAGCCACCAAATCCCAAACAAAATCCTCATCCATGCTCGACAGCACCACCACTTCAACTGCTCCATCTCCTTCCTCTGATCCCTTCACAACTTCCTTGGATAATGGGGTCACCAATAAAAGAAAAAGAAAACCTGCAGGCACACCAGGTATTGCTCCAGTGACATAAAAACAAGAACTACCCGCACATCAAAACTCTCTGTCCTTCGTGTATTCATTTCATTTCTTCTTCTTCTTCTTTGTTTTTCTTTTCTTTTTTTTTACCAGTTCAATTCATGTATTTTCTTAATTACTTTTTGTTTGTTTTAAAAAATAGATCCAGATGCAGAGGTTGTATCTCTATCGCCCAGGACCCTACTAGAATCAGACAGATATGTCTGTGAGATCTGCAACCAAGGGTTTCAAAGAGACCAGAACCTTCAAATGCACAGGAGAAGGCACAAGGTGCCATGGAAGCTACTGAAAAGGGAGACACAAGAAGTGAAGAAGAGAGTTTATGTATGCCCAGAGCCAAGCTGCTTACATCATGACCCTTGCCATGCTTTAGGAGATCTTGTTGGCATAAAGAAGCATTTTAGAAGGAAGCATAGTAATCACAAGCAGTGGGTTTGTGAGAAGTGTTCTAAGGGTTACGCGGTTCAGTCTGATTACAAAGCTCACCTCAAGACTTGTGGCACAAGAGGTCATTCTTGTGACTGTGGCCGTGTCTTTTCCAGGTTCTCTTCTATTTGTTCATAATTAACCCTAACAGGGCCCCCCCCCCCCCCCCCCCCTCCCAAGCATAAAAGGGCATGCCTTACCTTTCAAGGAATTTCATGTTATTTTTGGTTTTATGATGATGATCCCACAAGATCGAGCAATATTTCAAGCCTGTTTTTATTTTACTAGATAAATACATGTGTGGATGTACTAAATCCAAGAACGATTTCCATTCCAGTACTGCATGACTTCATATTTGTCCATGTAAGCGATCTAGGCCGACCAATGTAAGTTGAAGGAGCAGTGCATCACTGCTCACCAAAACAGTTTTCATTGGCTAAATATAAGTAAAACCCATTTACTTATAAAACAGAAACAAACTGTGCGCACTCATTAATTTGCACACACAGCCCACATCCCCCCCTTTTTTAAGGCTATGTGTATTTAATATATCAAACCTAGTTAGTCATATGGTCAATTGTACAGATCCTAAATCAATTTTATAATGCTTGTTTCTTAGCATCCCTACACGTTGAAGCCTTAATCATGCCTAGCTGTAATTGACAACTTTGTTTATCAAAAGACATCAAGAATAATCCCACACCATTAAACTTAATTATCACTTTGAATCATTCCAATTTCTTGTCTTTTCAGGGTGGAGAGTTTCATTGAGCACCAAGATGCTTGCACAGTAAGGGGAGCCCAGCCTGAACTACAGGCATTGCAGCCGGCCTGCTCATCTAGAACTGCTTCAAGCACCAGCCCTTCAAGTGATGCCAATTTTAACATAGCACCCTTACCAGGGATACCAATGTCAAAGCCAACCGAACAAGTTTACTTGTGCTCGGATAGAAATGACGCGTCTACTTCTAGTCAGCAAGAACATAATCTTGAACTTCAGCTCTTACCATCTTCAAGCAATCACTTACCACAAAACCCTGACGAGCCTCGTGCTGCGAATTTGAAGCTTTCAATAGGGTCAAGTGATCATAGTTGCGAAAAGGATGGATCAAACAAGGCCATTGGGGATCCGAGTTGGCATAAAAGCACCTCTAATGAGCCTGCACTCGAAGCAGCAAAGTTAAAGGAGTTTACAAATGAACAGTTGAGGTTGGCTATGACTGAAAAGGTCTATGCCGAGGAGGCTAGACAACAAGCAAAGAGGCAAATTGAGATGGCTGAACTGGAATTTGCAAATGCAAAGAGGATTAGGCAACAAGCTCAATCTGAACTTGAAAAGGCTCAACTTTTGAAAGAGCAAGCTACAAAGAAATTAAGTTCTACCATTATGCAAGTCACCTGCCAAGTTTGCAAGCAACAATTCCACGCATCAACTGCTGCTTGTCCGGCAGACGAGACTTCTCTTGCTATGAGTTACATGTCCTCAGCAACTACTGAAGGGGATGGAGAATGATATCTCAAAATATCATGCAACTGTATTAAGAAAACCTCTCTTTGTTTTGTTTTTTGTTTTTTAATATCTGTTCATTTAAATTTTCTGTTATAACTTTTAACCCCCCAAAAAAAAACAAAAACGAAGGTTCTCTGGCTGTATAATCAAACTTCGTGTTTTAAACCATTGTTGCTAGTTAACTACATTTGGATGGTGTAACAGTTCATTTGTACTGATTTAATATTTATAAATATCTTCATTTGTTTCAAAGAGAAATGGCTAGCCGGACTTTATTACGAGGTTTCAGTTTTTCTTGAGCAATATTAATGGGGTTTTCATGTGTTATAGTCCATATATACGCTGTGCATTATTTATAATTCAAGGCAGAAGAGGATTCATCATACACCACAGAAACTCAATCATATATAACATGGCACTACGACAGGATGTGTCGTCATAAATACCACTCACATGAATCTGCATATAGCTTCTTAATTATAAGATCGAAATGCTTCAAAAAATTTTCATGTACATATAATGCTCCTTTCCTTCTATATTTATTACTAATAACGATGGAGAACCCTCTCCAAAGACATGATCATGAATAATATGGCAGGTTCTATATATTCTATGCAGCACATACCTAGCTAGCTTGAGTTATCCTTTTTTCTTCCTGACTAATAATTAAGTACTCTGTCATTTTTCATGTGACCGTTGGTTTGAATATAATTTGGATTTGGGTTTGGATTAATATTTAGAGAATAGATCAATTGTGTCGACAAAAAGTGTAATCATGTGAGGTAGAGAGGGAGCCGACATAAAAATTGCAGACATGGATCTACAATTCATATACAGCTTTCAAGGTTGGTAAAACTACTAAAGCATGCTGCATGCTGAACTGTCTGCATGAACCTTTCTTAGTATGTAAATATGCATGACAAATGGATTATTAGCAGTGTTCCTCTGATTAAGCTTGGGCGATTAGATTTCTTGGGACCATTATGCTAGTATAAAATTGGAAGAACCGTTAGAGGCACCATTGACCCGTTTTTCAACCTAAATTCAATTTTGTAGGAGAGAATGAGAGAGAAAAAGGATCTTTAAAGAGCGAGAAGGAAAGGCAAAGTCATTTTCATTGCATTTGTGTCCCCTTTAAATTGTCAGAAAAACACCATGTTTTTCAGTGCCACAGTTGAAATGGTTGTGCACAGGCACTCGTCCCTCTCAACATAAACAACACACAAACTCGAAGTATTTATCTCTCACTCTCTCTCTTAACACTCACACACACACACTCTCACTTTATCAGAACCAGGAGAGGTTGCAGATTTATTCAACACTGAAGGGCACAGTCTCTTTTGCATTTAATATAGAGGCCAACCCACCGATGCTTGACTCCCAGTTGAGAGTTAAGAACTGATCTGTAGCGGCTAACAACAAGAAATAAATATATTAATGGCATTATGTGTGTGTGTTAGCTGACTTTGTTTCATAGTTTAAGCCAAAACAAAGGCGAAATGCAGGATGCGCCAAAAGGCTAAAAAGGATTTCCATTGTTTTCGTTGCCTTTTTCTTTCTTTACCGGGGCCACGTGCTCCTCTTTCCCCACCTCCTAACGCAGCTTCCATTGTTTTGTCCACTTGAAAGATAACCATCGCCAACCGGTGGAAGTTCCGTTATTCTAAATCAGTTAATTTTAGGGCTTGGGTTTTTCACTGCTATTTCTTCTTTTAAGCCTCCTTGTAACCTATAAATTAAATTCAATCCATAGAGTTATATTATTTTTGTACAGGTTTTGAGAGTATTAATTTGAATATTAAATAAAATTCAATTAATAAAAAATACCATCTCTTAATTATTTCTCTCCGAAAACCCTCTCTTAATCCTATCCTCACTCTTTTCCATCTCTTCTTCTTCAATAAGTGAATGTTTGATATTTAATTCACAATTATTTATTTCAAGGTAGAGAAATATAAGCGTTTACTGTTTTTAGGGTGACCTTCCACTTTTATACCAGCCTAAATGCAAAGGAAATTAAACTGTCTTAGGCACTCATCTTATATGAAGAAAGACATTTATGCTTAAAATAAACCTGTAATTAACCCGGCCGCAACACTTTTTCCATAGAAAAATGAGTGCCGTGCTTTCAGATTTCTCTCCTATAGATCCTTTTACGGTCAACAATTCCTGTAATTCTTGACCCCACTAGACATCACACAAATTAACAAGCCATCAATCGAAAGATTAGGATCTAGCATGTACGCAATTAAATTGGACTGATTACTTTTGGGTTGGGATCATATTTGAATGTTATAAGATAAAATATTAATTAAAAACGTATGCAAAAATACATTAATTTCACTTACTTGGAAAAAAGATATGTTGAAGCTATACATTCAACATTTCGAAAAAAGAAGTATCGATTTCAGAGAGTTTATTTGATGTTTTAGGATATACTTTATTACCATCTACTGCTCTTAACTTTGAGATTAGTATCTAGAAAAATTTATTAATATTTTCTTGATGAAGCATGTGAGGGGTGCGTTCTTAAGTTTTTTTTTTTTTTAATAATCCTAGTTGATGTGCAAGTTGATCTGAAAATGCATTTTAATATCGAAACAAAAAAAGAGTATCTTAAAAAAAATGTAACATTCAAATTTGAGATGATATTTAGTGCTTTGCAAGCTATCTCATTTTATTTAGATTTTGTTTACTTGAACTTCTTAAACAAAACTATAATAACAGTACATAGGTCGTTTGTCAAGATGTCCTTAATTTATGAAGAAGTGATTTAATCTTGATAGATATATAAATTGATTTAAAGTTCTTTTAGGACAAGGGTGTTTTTGAAAAATATTTTTTGTTTGAAAATATATATTAAAATGGTTTTTTTATTTGTGATTTTAATACATTAAATAATCAAAAAAATATTAAAAAACATTAATTTTGATATTTTTTTCAAAATAATAGCAAGTTTAAAAAACATTTAAAAGCGATAACTCTCCCCCCATTGTTGAAATCTTAATCATAAAAAAAATATCCATAACCTAGAATAAGTGCAAAAAGTTTTAATAACTCCAAATTAATTTATGTTGATTTTTTATTTCACTTATGCTTTTTCTTCTTCTTCTTCTTCTTCTTCACCTTTGGGTTCTTAGAGTAATTAAGTTCAACCATGAACAATTAATGTTAAAAAAATCCATATCCATCAAAAAGACTAAATTTTGATGAGTCGTTAATTTGTAAAATCGTGTCCAAAAATAGACAAACTAGGTTGATCTCATGTTGATCAAACACTAACTCGAACGATGTCTTTATTAGCAGTAGAAATAGTGGTGGTGGAAGAACACTAGAAGTAGGTAATGGTTGTAGTGGTAGTCGTATAACCTATGAATGTTGGGGGGAAAGAAAGTAACTTTGTCTCTATGCGATTCCCCATCTTCATTGATAGCATGGAAAATCTCTCCCACATGGAATGCAACAGCAGGCAGTGGTGGAAAGGGACTACCCTACCGTGAGAAAGGTACAGCCATGGACACATAGAAGTGGACAAAAATATCCTCATCCACTCTTGCTTTCCGTCTCCAATGCGATGATGGGATTATGGAGACCCTGGTTTTTTCTAGCAAAAAAGGTTTAAAATCTAACCAGTGTAAAGTAAAAGATAGAACATGAAAATGTTTGTCTAGCTAGGTAAATACCCCCACAATTTCTAGCCAGGTAGGTATTGCGTTTCGTTTCGGGGAAAAAAAACAAACTGGTAACTGCCAAGAGCTGGTGAGTTTTATGTTTTAAGTAAATCATAGCTTAAGTCTCTATATGTATTACAAAGAAGTAATCTAGTCCCTTGAGGTTCAAGAGAAATTAATTGATCTCTCACATCTGCAATGACTTCCTGCTGTTTACTTTCCGCCATTGAAATGCTACGCTGACACCAATTTTCCAGTCATGCTTGTTCCTGACTTGATGGTGAAATGAAATGCGGTCAAGAGATTAATCGATTGTTTTTTTAAAAAGAATGATTACGTGATTTGTTCCATAAAACAATAAGGACCACTTTACAATTTACTCTGATGTCTTATTGCAATGTGGGTCATCATGTTTGTTCCTTGGAGCTAACAGACAAGCACATCAGACAAAAGGAGCTGAGTTTGGGCTTAATAATTGTTTTGGGCTACCCCGATCACTCTAGCAAAGAAACGAGTACAGAAGAAAGGAAACACGAAACGATGAGAATGGAATGGCAACCTCAGCATGGCTCTTGTAAAATGAAAACTGAGCTTAGCATTAACCTAGCTTGGAGCGCCATATCCCATTAGCCAGGCCTAACAAATTTACAACGTCTTTACCCTCCTCTCCTCTAATATTCGTCTACTCTTTAATGGAGAGGGCCAAGGATGATATGATTGATGATACTGCAAAGTAAGCACAGGAAACCGATGAGAAGTAGGCTTGCAGAGACAAACCCCGTATTAAAGAAGTTGTGTCCCTTTGGTCGGATTTCAGAGAGAACTGGGTAGCCGATTCGTGCATTGAACCGCCTGTCCAGTTGATCTAGGTTTTCCTTCAGGTCTCTAGTTGCACCAAATCCTGCCCCAACCCCAGTACGTAGCCAATAAGGATATCGTAACCTGTTCGAGATTCCCAGTACAGCAAAAAAAAGGTAAAAGGCAAGGCATTGCGTCTTGCGACTTGAGCAATTAAAACCTGGATTGATGTCGGCCATTTTCTAAATGGCTAACATGATATTAATTAATAATACCATCGATTATCGTAAAAAGAAGAAGCAATTGAAATCTAGAGTACTCCCAGCTCTTGAAAGGGTTGTGGCTACATTTTGATGGGATATATATTACGTACCTCTAGGATGCAAGAAAAACCACCAAAAGTTGTGTAGAACATTTCTCAAATCTTTTTTTGCCATGATTTCTCTCAATAATTAAAAGAAAGAAAGAAAATAACTAAATAAATAATGGTTAGAACTTCATGTTTTATGCTCGGTGGAAAGTCATATTTCAAATGAAACGGTCAACTGTATGAGAATTGTTGTGGAAACCGAGATACGTCTTTTGTTTATTTACTTAATTCATAAATGATATGTTAGACTAAGTATATGTAATAATCTCTCTAAATATCAAGGCATATGTTTCAGTGGAAAAGACTTAAAATTTACATTTTAAAATCTGGGGTTTAAATTAATTATGAAAAAAATCAGATAGGAATTTAGAGGAAAACTAACCGTTGAATCTCGTTAAACCAAATAAAAAAATAAGAAAAAAAAAACATATTTTCAAGTCTGTATTGGGATTTCACTATTTTTTCTTCTTCGTATCCACCGATTTCCTCTCCTGTGTCTAGCCTTAGCTACTTTTTACCGATAAGTGAAAACCTTGTGATTTTTTTAAAAAAAAATTCTATAAAAAAAAATAATAGTAAAAAAAACTCCACGTTAAATCCGAGTCATTTTCACTTAGTTTTAAATAGCTTGAGTTAAGGCAATATAACTATCCTTGATATACTATATATCAAAATAATCATATCACAGAACCCACCTATAAAAAGTTATAAATAATATATATTGAGATCCACTAAATCAATCAATCAAATGTTATTCATCCGAGTTCATAGAACTCGGTCTTTGTGATAACTTTTCTCGTCTTTTCTCTGTTTTCAAATTCTTTTATGTTTGTGTTTTTTTTTTTTTTTGAAAATGTCATTAATTGATATGTTATATCATTATTTTTTATTTTTTTAATTTAAAATAAATAAATTTATTTATTATTGTAGGTAAGAAAATATATCATTTAATGCTTTGATACGTACAAAAATAAAAAATCAAACAATCCATGAGACAGAGTGTACCACCAGTTCGCCAAAGTGGTTTCTGGATCGAATCAGTATATTTTCTTGCATCTATGGCTAAGTCTCAACCAACACCTAATTAACATGTCAGCACTAATAAATTGGAACGAACATATAAGCACAAACCTTATTGCCAAAGAAGTCGAAGTAAGCACTAACATATCATCTAATTGCTTGGAAATTTGTTTGCCTTCCTAAGGCGGCGTTGGATTGTTAGATATCAAAACCGCAACAAGGAGTTTTTTTGAAAAGCAATTTTGGAATATCCATCTCAAATCTAATTCTATCTAGATACATTGGGTGCACCATTTCTACCTGCGCAATGAAACTATTTGGGCTGCTTCCGCCCACCATTCTTCATCTCCCCTGTGAAAGTCTATTATATTCTTTAAAGACTACACCATCCGGCACTGTGAAAGTCATTCTAGAAGTATTGCATTGATGAGTTGCTGGAATTTTGGAATGGATAAATTTTTGTCTCATGCATTGAAGAACAGTGGAGACATGGTGCAGAAGAAGAAGGAGATGTCTCCTTCTCCTTCTCCTTCTTCTTCTGCACCATGTCTCCACTGTTCTTCAACATGAACGGTGGACATGATGCAGAAGCAGAAGAAGGGGAAGGGGAAGGGGAAGGGAAAGAGCTAGGAATCCTTTCTCTGTGTTTCTACAAGGCGCGTCATTGTTTACTGTGTTGTAACTCAGTTGAAACAAAAGCAGCGGGAAGCTGCTTGGTGAGACCCTGCGTTTCAAACATAGTAAAAGGTAGGTTCCATGAACAGTAAAACCTGTTTTTTTTCATAACCAAACATGCAGGAGCTGTATTTTGTTTAAAATTCAGTCGCAGCTGCCTAAACAAACGACACCTAAATACACACTACTACCAATATCATTTTGAGGTTCGGGATGTAACTAAAAAGAAAGTGCATCATTTTAAAGTTAATGGAAGAGCTACAGGTGATAAAAAAAACAATTATTTTCTCATGTCACGTTAATTTTGAATACAATAATATCCTTAAAATAAGAGGAAAGAAGTAATAGATATATAGTAGTTTTTACTTGTCTGATCACCAACTATAATCATTTTCATCCATTTTGAATTAATGATAATTTAAATTAACCCAAATTTTTTTTTATATTTCTTATATAAATATATATATTTTATTTCCAATGCTAAATCTAGCAAAACCAATAAAATAAAATAAAAGGTAATTTTAATTATCCATCTGATACCAGAAATATATTTATTTTATATTATCCTTCAATCAGAGGTTTTAAAATTTATTTATCCACGTGATCAAATTTGAGGGAAAATAAGATGAGAGAATCCCAATTCAAAACGTCATAGTGTTGTAAGGAGCTAAAAGGACGAGGTAGAAAACAAAGCAAATGACTGATATGATGGTAGTGCAAATCTGTCATGGAAATGGCTCCCTTTTCTTCTTTCTTTTTTGCCGCTTTCGTTTTTTCTTTTCTCATCAGTGTGGACATTAGGAAAGCAATCAATCAGAAATCATGTTAATAGATAGAAGATGAAAGTATGAATCCAAGCTGCCTACGAGCAACACCCAACAAGTCGAGTCCGCATGATTGCGAGCCAAGATATCAAGAACATTGATGGGCCCATTGGGCCATGAGCTAATCAAAAGTGGAAACCCCCAGCCCTCTCATTTCTTAAATCCCCGGATTACAGAGGTGACCAGGGTTTCGAGCAAGCATTTCCTTACATAACTAATCATGAACAGGGTGTTGATACCTTTGAGTTCAAGTCATTGTGGTCGAGTGGCATCAAGTTGTTCGTTTGACAGATATCCACATTGCACAATTGACCCAATTATGGCATTTCTTGTTTTTGAAATTGACCATATTATTGGCAGTGACAGGGTACTAGATGGTGATGGCTAATCAGATTTTTCCTTGCACGAAGTTTCCATCTCAGAAGATCTATCAATGTCAACAACAGGTTCTTGTAAGAGAGCAATCCTGCACGTTGCTTGCATGTACAGGGTGGGAATCCCATGTTTTAGGATGTTAATCTTGAGAACTGGGAACGGGGAAGGTAAACAGATGGATGCAGAAATTTAAGGATTATGACGGTTGGTTGGCAGTTATCAGGATATCCGGCTCTATACAATGCCTTGCATTTCATGAGGAAGAGACCAAAGATATGATCATAATCTCTGTTAGGCACTAATCAACAAAGCAAAATTAAAACATTTTCAAATTAGATACAAGAAAATTCTTAAAACCTTAGCATAAGATATTGAAAACCTTATCTTCTTACACTATATGATCCACAAACAATACACAATGTTGTTCAAGTTTTCAACCACTGTTGCTGCTTCCATTGGCTGATCCAGGCATCAGCTCTCTCAACATGGCCACCACTTGCAACATGCTAGGCCTCTTGGAAGGAAAATCATCAACACACTGCAATGATATTTCCAAATACCTAACCATTTCTTTAACTTCTTCTGCCTCAGCTTCATCAGTTCCTTTAGTCACGGAGAGAAATTCTGGGTCTATCACTTCCATCTGTTTCCCTTCTCTTACCTTCATTTTCACCCAACCCACCAAGTTAGTGTCTCCAAAATCCTCTTTATCTGTGGGGCGTTTACCTGTCAGGAGTTCCAGTAGTACAACACCAAACGAATAGACATCTCCTTTTGCAGTGCACCGAAAACTTTGGTAGTACTCAGGCGGCACATACCCCGGCGTTCCTGCTAGTGTGCTTACACTAAGATGTGTGTCAAGTGCACTTATGAGCCTTGCCATTCCAAAATCTGAAACTCTTGCTTCCATTTCGTGGTCCAACAGAACATTGCTTGACTTCATGTCTCGGTGAATAATGTGCGGGATGCAATTGTGGTGTAAAAAACAAAGTCCCTTGGCTGCACCTCTGGCAATCTTTTTCCTTTCATCCCAAGTTAGAATCGGTCTGTCTCGTGCTCTTCCTCTTCCATGTAGCATTTCCTCGAGACTTCCAAACTCCATGAATTCATACACAAGCAGTCTCTCTTCACCAATTTTGCAATATCCAAGAAGAGGAACGAGGTTCCTATGCTTTATCTTCCCTAGAGTTTCCATTTCGGCCATGAACTCTCGATCACCCTGGCAGCTTAATCTTATCAGTTTCTTGATTGCAACACTAGAACCATCCTTCAATGTGGCCTTAAACACCTCTCCAAACCCACCACACCCAATAAGGCTGGCTGCAGAGAAGCCATTGGTGGCCTCAATGAGCTGAGAAAACTTGAGCTTCCTCAGCTGCCTCTGAAATGTAGCAACGTTGATGCTTAATGGTTCTTTCTCTTTGTCAATCTTCCATGTTGTAGCAGCATGAGATGCTTGCAGACTATTAAGCATCTTGACCTCCTCTGCTTCCTTATGCCTCACACGCATCGCTATCGCCCACACAACCAAAATGCACAGGGAAGCAATGGAGATGAGGATCCCTAAGACAATGCTATTAGCCCACGATGTAGCTGAACTCTTTCTACCTCCTCTGCCACCATCTGGGGCTGGATTAGATGCCGCGTGACTATTTCCGCTCCCACACGGGTTCAGTGGAACCCCGCAAAGTCCTGGATTGTTTGCGTACTGGGTTGCTGGAAGTGTACTGAGCTGCCCCCTCTGTGGGATTTCCCCTGTTAATTCATTATTTGAAAGATCAATTTGCACCAAGAAAGATAGATTTGAGAATGAATCTGGGATTTGACCCTGCAATCTGTTATGCGATGCATCAAACACACCCAAATTCTTGAGCTGGCCCAGTGATGCAGGAATCTCTCCAGATAGCTGGTTATGAGCTAATTCAAGAACTTGGAGGGCCATCATTTCCCCAATTTCGTCCGGAATTTTCCCTCGGAGCTCATTGTAAGACAGATCCAGATACTCCAGTGTTTGGTATTGTGTGAAAAGGCTCAGGACTGCTCCTGAATACAATCTTGTGAAATCACAAGTCTTCAAAGTTGGTACCTGCAAAAGTCTTTCGGCTTTGATTCCAGCAAATTCCAGCAAACCTCCAACTCCTTTGCATGAATTCCCCACATTCCGAACAAACACCAAAGTGTTTCCGGACAGAATTCCACTCAATGCTTTTGCCCCCAGCTGCCGACCAAGTCGAGGTGGGATTTCACCAGTGAGCTTGTTGCTGTTCAAGTCCAACCAAACCAAGCTGCTGCAATTTCCTAGTTCTGTCGGTATCTCTCCACTCAAACTATTGTTCGCTAGTTGCAAGACCGCTAACCTTGACAGAAGGCCGAATTCTCTTGGGATTTTACCTGTGAATTGATTGCTTGTGAGAGATATCCATTCAAGATTACTGCAACTGAATAATTCAACTGGAATTATGCCGCTTAGGTTGTTGTTATTGAGAATTAGATCCTTCAGATTCTTGCATTTGCCCAATTCCGGTGGAATTTTTCCTTCCAGGCCATTATACCATGCTATTAACTGCTCCAGATTCTCGAGGTTTCCAAGCTCAGCCGGGATCGATCCATTAAGGAAGTTTATGCTGAGATCAAGCGTCTTCAGCTTGGAACATTGTGATAGTTGTGCTGGGATTTCTCCCTCAATGAGATTATCCGGCAATCTCAGCTCCTCCAGAGAGGCTGCACCTGGGCATATATCTGGTGGAATGGTACCAGAAAATCTATTGGAACTAAGATCCAAAACTTTTAAGCTTTTGCAGGAAGAAACTGAAGCTGGAAATAATCCAGAAATTAGGTTGTAACTTATCAGCAATCTCTCCAATGAACCAAGATTTTGAAGGATAGAATCTGGAAAAGGCCCTGATATGTTGTTGTTAGACAAATCAAGAGTTTGCAGCCAAGAACAAGGGGAAAAGGAGACAGGAATCGGGCCTGAAATGTTGTTATATGAAAGCTTAAGTTCTAGAAGTGAATTACATGCATTTCCCAGCTCAGAAGGAATCCAACCAGAGATATGATTGTGAGAGAGATCCAATCTCTGTAAACTGCCCAGTTCACCTAGAGACCTGGGGATCTCTCCTGTGATCATATTGAACGAAAGATTCAAAGTTTTGAGATTTGTACAATTTGAAAGTGAAGGAGGAATGGAGTCCATTAAAAAGTTTCCCGATAGATCAAGTTGCGACAAGGAGTTGCAGGAATTCTCAACTCTCAAACCTGAAATGGACCCTGTAAAATTGTTATAAGAAAGGTCAAGTGCCTGAACTTTATCAGAGTTCAATAAGAGATCATCTGGTAATGACGACAAATTATTATGACAAAGGTTTACGTAAACGAGATTCGGGTTCTTGGAGAAAAATTTCTCAGGAACCGGACCTTCAAGTCCAGTAGAAGATAACTGAAGCTGTTGCAGTGCGTATGGGAGGTGAAGCAAAGAGGTGGAATTTACAGTAAACGGATTCGAAGATAAATTCAGAGCAGATAACATGTCAAGAGAAGATAAAGGATCGAAAGAGATGGTCCCAGCAAGAGAACTTCCACTAAGATCAAGATGAGTGACTCTTCCAAGAGTGCAAGAAACACCATACCAGTTGCATGGACTTCGATTAATCTGCCACCCTGATAAAACTCTATTTGGGTCATTTCGAATAATCTTCTTGAATGAAAGAAGGGCTGCAGCATCGGTCCTTATCGATGGAACGGGACCCTGCTCGGTCACGGAAACCGAAACAGAAAACACGAAGAGAAGGAGTGCAAGTGCAAGATGATGGAAAAGCTGAACCGGGTTACTCTCCATTGGAGAAACAAGATTTGCAGGAAAAAAAACAGTTGAGAGAGAGAGAGAGAGTAGTAGTGTTGTGCAGTGTAGTGTATAGAAAAGAGAGAGATGGTAAAGAAAGTGGTGAATATGATGAGAAATTGTCGTTGATGTCGCAAAGAGAGGGAAAGCTTTAGGAAAAGGGTTTGCTTTTTATTATGGTTTTTTTTTTTCTTTTCTTTTAACAAAATGGAAAAGGAGGGAACGTGGAGAGGGAATAAAGAGGAAAAGAACCTCACTGGGTTGATTTGATTGCCTACTTATTATATTTTATTTTTAGTTGGATTGAAGTTATAGATTTAATCTCGTATAAAATCGGTCTCAAGATACCCAAAATGCTTAAAGAATCGAGAGAGAGAATGGAATTGGGAGATAAGTTTCTGCAAGTATCACAAGGCTCTAGTTTTCTAGAGTAGTAGAAACTCGTAGACAGACATCGAGAGGATATGGTGGGAGGGCTGATTTGACTTCCGGTCAAAACTAGTGGGGACTCGCAGACAAGGTCCATCTAGGATCGGCTGCTTTTTGTTGAGAGAGATGGGGAAGAAAGGGAAAAAAAAGGGGGGGGGGGGGGGATTTTGCTCGATCCAAGATCACTGTCTGTCAGTGAGGCGTGGGAGAATGTCTCCTCCCTAGAAATGTGATGACATCGATATGAGCTTGGCAGATACATTCAGAATGTAAGAGGCCTTTATAAAAATTGCAGAGATTTCCCTTTCAGGTCCCCATATGAACAACCCCTACTACGGCTACGATCGTTTCTCAAGTATAAAATGATTTTTTTTTCTTGAATTTTAATTTATTTCTTTTCCTTTGCTGCTGGGCTGCAAGTGCACGTACGGGATCGCTGCTCAAATAAAATTCAATGCTTAGAATTTGAGCTGAGTGCTTCCATTTCAATACGTAAAAATGGTATCAGAATACCCCGTCCATTAAAATAATTGTTTTTCAAAAATATCCTATTGATTGAGCTAATTTTAAAAGCCATGCCAGATAAATTATGAATCC
>Ga0325414_1003824_pt1 | contig 15714 bp, 12 predicted proteins | sample PopdelMetagenome_8_FD_206183 | JGI IMG/M metagenome (GOLD analysis project Ga0325414, IMG submission 206183) | Populus deltoides microbial communities from Bellville, Georgia, United States - Leaf-PdKOR-R3 | ecosystem: Host-associated > Plants > Phyllosphere > Phylloplane/Leaf | place: USA...
CATACATTTAGTGTATGTTAGGATCCCGGGTAAAGGGATCGCCATGAATGGACTAGCATACATTTAGTGTATGTTAGGATCCCAGGTAAAGGGATCGCCTTACATTGACTCCTATGGAGTGGTGATGACGATACCAGTGAAATTGGTATCGGTAACGTGATAAGCAAAAGTAATCACGTTGATCTTATAAAGTCTGGAATGAAGGTTGATAGTGGCAGAGGGAACGTTTATTAATAGTTTGAATAAGGAAGAGATTTTAATAAAAAAAACTAGAAGGGAGAAGTAAATGAAATATGAATGCATGTTACCCTGTTGAAATTATTAGATATTCATATTGTTATATTTATTGTGATATTCACCTTGCAATAATATGTATTTTGTTTCAGGATCATCGCATGCACGACATAAGGAGTAGATACTAGCTTATGTTCCCTTCTTGAAATCTAGGTTTTAGGGAGTATACCCTTGTATTTTGTAAACATGAAAATGTTCGTATAACTTAATTTGTTTAATAAATGTTTAAACTTGATTGGATGAATTTAACGTTGTAGTTCATATAACCATATTTCATGTCTATGTATTTATATTTATTTAATTATCCATCCATAATGATATTTTGTTATATAATGCATATCATAAATATTATGGTTGATAGGTGTGAGTATAATTGTGGAATTGAAACCCAGGATGATTGGGTCGGGAATTAAGTTATGAGATGCGAACTGTTAGAAGTGTAAACAGGTTACATGTCGGTAACTTGGGACCTTCCGGTATAGGGGGACTCCGTTGAAATTCCGGTAGATGTTAATACGAAGACCATGAATATATATATATATATATACAAAAAAAAAATTTAACTACTATATTTTTCTATTGACATGAGATTGTTGTTTTATCCTAGAAATGGGGGATGTTACAGTTTTGAATTATGCAAAGAAAGACAAAAAAAAATTAATTAAGATGCATGTGTAATCCCTAACCTCTCAAATGGATTCATCCATTTATATTGGACTAGGCCTCCAAGTTTTGCCTCAAATGGTAAATGTATGGAAAAATGCTCTATCGAGTTGAAAAATAATGATGGAAATATCATCTCAAGTTTGCATATTGTCTGGACAATATTCGTTTTAAGCCTCTTTATGTGTTGTGTCTGCAACTTATTGATGTATATATATCTAAATAAATAACTGATCTCCGTGAGTGCATCTTATATCCCATTTGGAAATAAATCTTGATAAGCTAATGGAATGTGTGAACATGTGACAGTCATGATTTTTTATTCCATACAATTTGCAATCCTCTGAATTCACTAACCTTGATATGTTCAAGACATATCTATCAAAAAAACACAAACTTTTAAGCCATTGATAGACAAGTAAGTATGCATTCTTATCTAAGGCAAAACTGACTTTGGGCTTTACGACTCATGACCTAACATAAACCAACTTCATATTTTTACGGTGACAAAACAAAGTTATATCAATTCTAGCTTTGATGTTGTCCTTTGCCTTCCCCTTCACCTCTATAACTGTGTTGATAATGTTCTCAAATACATTCTTTTCTAAGTGCATAACATCAAGGTTATGGAGGAGAATATTGGTCTTCCAATAAGGAAGCTCCTAGAAAATACTTCAATTAACCCAATTGTGGGTCAAACCAAAACCATAAAACTTTTGCTTACTAGATTGAAAACAAAAAACAATGTCACCATACTCTGACACCGAAAGAAGTCCTTCTTGTTCTTTCTATACTTGTGATCTATTGGCAAGAACCGTCGGTGGTAGTAAAAATGATGCTTTACCGCTGTTTGTTAACGTGAATGTCTTGTTATTTTCCATACAATATTGACATATAGTTTTCCATGCGTGCTTTAACCAGAAACCATTCTATAAACAAGAAAATCATTAATTGTCCACATTAAAGCTGCCTTTATCAAAAAAATTTGTTTCCTCGATACATCATAAGTTAAAGCCCTGGATGACCACAACTGTTTCATCTCATCAATCAACAGTCGAAGATAAAAATCTATATTCTGACCCAGACTATTAGGACTGGGTATGACTATTGTCGCACTTATGCGGCATCGCGGTGATAATATCCACTCTCAAAATGGTATCTAATGTGGCAAGTATTGGGAGACAAGAAATTCTTGTCTTTTATCAGTGAAGAATTGCAATGGGAGTCGCCACCTAGTATTTTGGTCACTACGAATCCTAACTAGTCTCAGAGATCGGGTATGGAGACTGGTTGCATAAAGGGAATGTATTAGCACCCCAAATACACCCTACCTAAGGTAAGCTGCATTGTTTTATTGTCTGATAAAATCTAGGATCTTATTGTTGGTTTGTCTACGGTTTAAGAAAAGTCATCTTTAGTAAGGAGGTCTTTATCTTATCAGATAAAATTTAACTATTCTAATATTAACAAAAGGATTTAATATCTGAAATACGTCTTATGTATAAGATCGTAACCCCAGATACTAAAAGACAACAAAATAATTTTTTTTGTTATTTTTAAAATTTTGGCCTAGTTCTCGTTACTTTAATAACTGGTTATTAAAGCCAAAATGCATGCTAAATATTTTTTTGAATTTGTCTTTTTTATATGAAAAACGATATGAATTTTTTGAGAGACTTGGCCGTATGCATGAAAACAAAAAAAACATTTATTTTTCTAATTTTTTGACAAAACCAGGTATTTTAATACCAGATTTGTATCTTTACAGTATGAAAATACAAACCAATATTAAGTAAAATTCCGTAAAAAATACGCGGGAAATCACAAATTTTCCTAAAATATTTTTGTTAAAATTTTCCTTTTTGGGTAAGGCTGACACTGCCCCACCTAGTAAACAGAAACAAACAGTGGAGAACTCTTCACTGTTCACATGCAACCTGAACAGTGGAGCAGCCCGAGCGAGGAAGAAGAAGAAGAAGAGAAGTGAAGGCTTACCTAGCGGTCGTCCGCTCTTGCGGGAGCTGGAGCTGCTGGTTCTATGTTGTTGGACGACAATTCTATCCCTTCTCTGTTCTATTTTTTCTGTGTTTATTCTTCTCCCCGCTTTGTCTCCTGTTTCTCTTTTTCTTCTTCTGTTTCTAATGGTGGTGGTGTCGTTGTTGATGGTGGCTTAAGGCGGCGTTGGTGGCTGCAGACGGTGGCTCTTTTCTGTGGTGGCGGGCAGTGTTTGCTGCTGTTCTTCTTGTTTGTACAGAGGCACATGCTTCTTCTTCTTCTTCTTCACGGGTGTTGCAGCAAAGGGAGGATGATGGTAAGAGGCTGATGGTGGCGCTGCTCCAAACAGCGGAGAGAGAGAGAGACGAAAGAGATTGAGGTTACTATTATTCTCTTCTCCTATGTGTTCTTATTTTTCTGTTCCTTTCCATCTCCCTCAGATCAAACTCTTTCCTCGTCTCCTCTGTTTCTCAGTTTTAATTCCTTTCTTTCTGTCTCTTATGTTTCCTTTCTTTTTTCTCTCTCTGTTTTTCTTCTCTTCTATCTGGTCTCTGTTTTCTATTCTTTTCTCCCTTCTCTTGTTTGGCTTTTTTTTTTTGTTTTCTCCCCTCTTTTCCTCCTCTATTCTCCCCTTTTTTTTTCTTTCCCTCTCCATGTCGTCTTTTTCGTTCTCACCTCCCTTCTCTCTCTTCTGTCTCGTCTTTTTGTTCTGCTTTTTATAGGCCAGAGACGGCCTAGTGCTAGTAACAGTTGGCTTGGTAACAGTTTGCAAAGGAATGACAACCGCGAGACATGCCTCCCCTTGATTCCAGCTCCACTGTCTTTGTTGCTAACGCCTCCCCCGTCTTCAGCCATTTGCTTTTACAAAGACTATAAATAGTGCTCCAAGAAACGACGCTGTTTCAAAATTCTAATGGATACTTCTGATTTGGTCATTGAATTTTTTGCATTTTGGTAATCATATGAATGGATATGCAATTAAGCCTTGATTTTAGCGCTTCTTCCCGTTTGGTCCTTGGTTACGGATTATTTCAATTAAGTCCCTAATTGGCCATCAAACTTCAATAAATATGTAATTAAGCCCCTGATTTGACTAAATCAATTCTTGAAAATTGTAATTTGACCCTAGAACTTTAATTTCTTCCAATAAAAGCCTAAATTGACTTAAAAATCAATTTTTCTTGCAATCAAACCCTCCATAAATTTAATTAAACCTTAGATAAAATTTAATTGAGTCCATAAACATCTGATTTTGAATATATTTTTTCAAAAATTGAATTTTCTTTGTCAACAGGGCTCTCATCAGTCAACGATATACTGTCAAATTTCAATCTTTTGCATTTTTGAACCCCCTCAACTAATTTTTGGCCATTTTTCAGCATTTTAGCATTCTCTTCTCACACTTATTATTTCTTGAATTTCTTTCAATTTTTTTTATTTTCTCATTTTTGTGTGGGAACTCAAAAATGGGTAACAATAATTGTAGATAAAAACATGAACTCTAACCTCATACACATCCCCGGTGGCAAGTTATAAACTGTGATTATTACCGACCAACAAGAATAAGGAGCAATAAATGATCTAAATAGATTGAATCCGTTTATATATAATTCAAGTCGCACGTTCCTTGATTTCACTGAAAACTGAGGATGCATACTGTTAAAGTATTTCAAGGCTTCACCATTAAAAGGGTGCATCATCACTCCATCCACTGCATCATGTGATTGGTGTCATGTTATATACTTAGCAGTCTCTAGTGACATGAATAACCTCTGTAGTCTAGGTATGATTTGGAAGTATCTAAGTTTTCTGTATGCGATAAGAGTCCTTCCCTTATTAATTCTAGGTTTATAACGAGAATGTCTATATGTTCTGCACTTGATTGACTCTGCATTTTCAAGGGAGTACAACATGCATAAGTTTAGACACGTTAATTTTCTCGTATCTTAAACTAAGGGGTTTCATCATGAACTTAACAACATAGAAGTTCTCTTTTAGCCTACCCCCTTCAAGTAAAATGCTTCTTGCCCATTCGACAATTCTGTCATAATTGGCATCACTCAACCTATGATTTAACTTAATGGTAAACACTTGTGCAACAATCGATAATTTATTGTGATTTGTGCAACCATCCTATAATGGTTCGTTAGAATCTTTCAAAAGATAAAAAAAACCTGTTTGTGTCTACATTAGGTTCTTCATCTATGATTGGATATTTGATCGACATGACCTTGATTCATTTTCATCGCATCAATAACCATATTTCTGTAAGGATTACTATTATCATTTACAACTCCATGCACATTGCTAGTGCTAGAAGTTAACCTAACCATCCTCCCTACTATGGAATCGTGAGGAACATATGGTTCTTCGTGTGTATATCCATATATGTATTTCTCTATTAATTGTTTTTTTATAGAAGATGTATCGTTACAATATCTTGATCGATAAATTTTTTATTTTTACACCTCTTGCATTGATATCTAAAACCGCCTTTACTAATATTTCACGAATTAGATAGTGCGTAATTAATAAAACCTTGAATCACATTACAATAATTCATCCTCCATAACCCCTAGGGTGAATCTCATTACATCCATAAATGATCATCTATTACTTATATCAAATCTATTTAAATAATGATGACAATATGTATTAATTAACTAGGTTAACTAAATAAATTTGTAAAAATATTAGTTTGGCTCAATCTTATTCAACCTATTTTAATATATCTCTTAATTTATTATCAATTATATATCTACATAAATTCAAATTTCTACATATTTACCAAAAAATACAACTCGACAATAAAATTGATAATATATATAAAAAACCTGTTAAATAAGTCATTTTTTATTTCATCACAAAACATTGAAGTCAAAAATTCAATATAAGTTTCATCTATTTACAAATAAATGTAATTTTACAAAATTTTAAACAAACCATAACATGTACAAATCATAAATCCATGCAACAAAATTGTATGAGAAAAAACTATAAAATAAGTAAACACCTAAACAAAATACATATACTACAAAAATATGCAGAAAAAATTAACATTTAAAAATTGTGTTTAAATAAAAAAAAAGGTTAGATTTGCTTATTTAAGGTGGAGAATCTTCAATAAACTTTGAATCAAAACACGGATGCTGACAAACCGAGTATTGTGGTGGTTGGATTTGTTATGGGAGGTTGGATTTTGTTAAGATTGAGGGGGGAAGGTGGGGATGACTGTTTGTTGTAAAAAAAGATGTATAAGGAAGAAGGAGAAATGGAAGGGAAAAAGAGGGTTGATCGCGAGGTTATAAATTAAATATTACTAATGGATTTACCAACATAATTATTTTATCGAGCATTCTATTAGTTATTCTGTCGGTAAAAAGTGTCACATCATCGTACAATTTGCTTATTTGAATCCTACTGTAATATCATCCGTAATTCCATCACTATATACCGAGATATTATTTTTGTCAGTATATTTAGGAACGAACTTTACCGTCAAATTAATTCTGTCGGTAAAAGTTACATGCCATCATACTTTTCTGGCTTCTTTTATTCTTTCTTTTCTCATTGTAATTCTCTCGATATATACCGATAAAATATTTATGTCGGTGTTTATCGACAAATATAGCAATGAAAAAGTTTATCGGTAAAATTCACCGCAATCTACCGATGAAAAAATTATGTTGGTGCTTTCAATTATATTTTCCAAATTTCTAGTAGTAATATAAATGAAAATGGAGAGAAGACAATTTAATATTTATGGTGTGATAGAGAATATAGTGCAGTATGGTTGAAATTACTTTTTTATTCTAATCATAGTTTTGAAAGTATTTAGTTATTCAACACACATCATGGTTTTACATGAGTTTCATTGAAAATTATCTCTTGAAACCATGGTTAAAAAAAATGTACAATGTACAATTTATTTATTTATTTTTTCAAACCGTAACTATAAAAACTGTTACAATACCAGCTACAAATTCAGTATAATATAATATTAATATTGGATAGTAAGTAAGGGCAATTTCAATACTAGTGTTGTTAATAAAATAACTATTAATGTATTATTAATACTTATATTATTAATGTATTCATGAAAAATTTTATGCTCACAATATCCATTTTCATTCGAATCCTTAATAAAATGGATAATATAATAATTTATTACCTAATATAATCCTTGACTTTTCTATATATTCAACATTGAGGAAGAAGGATAAATTAATGGGTACGTGTATAATGTGAACAAAGGGAGGCCACATGATTAGAGTTTGAAGAATGTAAACACAAATTTGTTTTTAATGTAGTGTCAATTTCGGGGTTCTGACTCAGAGGAGGGTGGCTGGCTGACCTAGGGATGGCTTTGTGGCTTTAGGATGGCTATGTCAAGGGACCCACTTGTCGTGGCACGCGTGCACGCCGCGTGGACCCCATGCGTTGACGTTTTGAGATTTTTCAAAAACAAAGGTCACACGTATATTTGTTACCATGTGACGCAAGAGTCTTCTTCTAGTCTCCCCTCCACCATTACCTCTCTCTCTCTCTCTCTCTCTCTCGCCGCCTGCCTCATCATCTATCACCCAACCTAAAGTCAAAATCTAATTGCATGTGCATTTCTTTCTTTAGTTTTGTTGTATCTAAGTCATTTGTTGTATTGAGTCAATACTATCATTTGAGAAAATAATAAAATAAATAAAGAACAATTGTGTTGTGTAAATGTTAGTGCTTGTCAATTTCCTTCTTTCTCGATGGAAACAGATTTGGTACATGGAATAAACAATAGTACCATTTAGGGTTTTTTTTTTTTTTTTTAGTTCTTTGTGTTGGGATATTAGTTCCTGATGACGAGAAGTTGTGGGCAACAATAGTTCTACATGGATTTTTTCTTTAGGTGTATGAAGTAATTTTTTCTTTACTTAAAAAAACAAGGAAAAAGAATTGAAACATGTGTACTAAGTTCATGAAGGTATATTTTATTATTAAGACCATTTATTTTCAAGGGAATGTAGTTTCTTCCTTATTAATTTATTGCTTAAAAAGATATATATGCCTTCACCTTGATGGCCCGCATCATCAAAACCATAGTCGTCATACATGATAAACAATCTCATCATTCTCTATTACATTCTCCAAATATTAAGCCTCTTTAGCATGTTAAGATGCACATGTATAACATGTGTGGAATGGTTAAGCATGCAGTATATATGCTATCAATGAACATGCATGTGCTATATGCATGTATTAATAAATCACACATGTAGTACATTTGCGACTCATGTTTTTGTGTTAGAGTGAAATATTTTTATTAATTGTGTTAATATTAGAAAACAATTCTAGCTTGGGACTCTCAAGTACAAATCAATTTCTAATTTTATTTTATTAGAGTGTATGCATACACACACACACAAGATCATGTAAGGACAACAATTACTCATCTTCAACTTCTAATTAAATACCTTGGACTTATAGCAAAGGTCAAAATGATCTTATCCTTGATTTAAAAAAATATATATATCAACTTACATCACCTGTGTTCATTAGATAATTGAGGAATGACGTTCATTAGATATTTAAACTCCTTTTTAATTAAAGTGTGTGTGTGTATTGTCTAGAATTGAGTCATTTCATCAACTAAATTGGTATAAAGTCAAATGTTAAATTAACGTTTCTCATTTACAAATTTACATTAATTAGCAGACAAAATTTACGCGATCAACTACAATTTGACCATCCCACTTGATATGCTGAGTTGATCGCCAACTTCCTTCAGGTGATTTTTATTTTAGTGGAATTGGTGATTGTCAAGAAGCCAATTGTCTTGTCTTGATGATCAATCAAGCACCCATGTCTCGAGGAAAAAAAAATCTATCACATTATTTTGTGTTGTATGAAACGACAATGCAACTATATATTAATAAATAATACTTACTTTGTGTGTCAACTATATATTAATTGGAACACATTATAGTGGTTGTTTGGTTAGGATTAATGCTACTATCATTTCCAATTCTTTCTAAAATTACCATTTCGAAAAAAAAAAATCATACTAATTGAATTTTGTGAGTCCCGAAGGCAGATCCCCAAATTTAATGATTATAATATTTTAAAAATGGTTTTCCAAAAATATTTTCTATAATTTTAGTTAATAATGATAGAAAATCTAAGTTTTGAATGAAAGGCATGAGGTTCGATTTTGTACAATATTTCCAAACAATTGATGCTTGCATAATTGCATATGATTTGTTTAATTTTCATGTAAGTATAACATTGAAAATTACTTTGGAAATTAAATCCCAATCTAATATTCACAAAAATAGAAGATAAATTCTATATAAAAATATCATTAATTATTTTTTAAGCACCATAAAATTAAATTTTTATTATGTTAATATATCATATATAGCTGGTTGCAAATCCCAGATGAATTGAGATAATGAAGTGGAAAAACTTTTGAGATAGCATCATTGATTTTGTGGGCAATGCAGTTTGATTGATCATAGCTCTTCAGTTTCTAAAATACTCACCTCCTCGTAACAAAATGTCTAAATTACTTATCAATCTATTGTGGATAATTTTATACTGAAATCCCCTTATCAAAAAGTTTTATATCCAAAAATGATCCACTTGAGTTCTGTTTTATGAAGAATTGTTTTTTGGATTTTAAAAATATAAAAAATTATTTTATCGATTTGGATTTATTTTTTTTTACAAGGTTTACATTTATCGTTATATTTATAAACTATTGTTTTGGCAACTATTTTAGATAAATACTTTTTTAAAGTCACAATTACAATCTTTATAATATAATTGGTTTATATAAAAAATATATTTACCATACATATATTTTATATCATAAAATACAATCATACACATAATATAAATACCATAAATATTAATAAAAAAATGAAACGCTAGCATTCCCTCTTATTTTGCTGTTCTATCTGTGATCGGCGCCCCAGTGGCTCCACACACAAGTGGATTCTAACCTGGCATGATTTCATGAGCATAGGGACATATCAAAATATACTATTCTTTATTATAACATTGATTAACAAAACCTAGGAAAACATTGTTCAGTGTAAATTACTGTTCATTAAAATGATAATTTTACTTTTCCCATAAAAAATTATTAAATTGGCTATTGAGATAGAGAGGTGTTTTTATAATTTCAATTACATATTACCAAATTAGAGAATAATAAAATTTTTTAGAAATACAATGAAACAATTAAAATATTATTGAAAACAAAAGTTTTAAAATTAGCATCCAGGGCTCTTTTGTTTCACACTTATTTTTTTTTTGTAATAATCAAATTGGATAAGAAATAATTTGATATTTGAATAAATATAATATAATTAAAAAAACAAAAAGTGAATGTCATTTGCAACGCATGATCTAACATGTTAGGAGATGCCTATGTCCAACTTCATGCATTGCGTGCGGCCTCTCCTGACAGTCAAAATTCACCTTTCATCGTATCGTTAAAAATGCCACTCTGAGAACTTTTGATTGGGGCGGTGCATGGTAATATTAGAGTGGCGTGACAACACTGTTGACCTCTTTTTTTCTTTCTCTCTCTCCTCCCCTAGGAATTCACATTTGTCACACAAAATCTAAAAGTTGTCCTTTTATATATTGAGATTTCAACTTCGGTCCTTATTATTTTAATTTTTAATTTTTTTTCTTGGTCCCTTTGTAAAATTTTAATTTGTTTTCAATTTCATCCTTTAATCTCAAGTTGTGATATGTAATTTTTTTTCAATTTAGTCCTCATCCTTTTAATTATTTTATTTTTTTTACTCCTTTTGTTAAATTGATTTTTCTTTTCATTTTCACCCTTCAATCAAAAATTTATAGTTGTCATCTAATTTATTTATTTTATTTCAATTTTGGTCTTCATTATTTTCATTGTTATTTTGGCTTTGGATCCATTTGCGCAATTGAATATTATTTTTAATTTCATCTTTCAATATTTGATTGGTTGAGAATTGGGCTTCTTAGTTTATTCATATCGGGTTCTTTCAATCTAATGACTTGAGTCATGTGTTTGAAAAGTTAACGTGTTGACATCGATTTTTCTTCTTCTTTTTTACTTATTTTCTTTTTCAATTTCTTCATTCGACAATGGTTTTGTTAAAAAAATAGGCTTTGTGATTCTACTTACTTATTGGGTTATTCTAATATCATGATATGAGACACGAGTTTAGTAGGTTAACCTAAGTTGAGTCTGTCCTTTTTATGAGGTTGCTTATTTTTTTAAAAAAGGATTTTTAATCTTTTTTCAAATATTATTCTTTATAAAAACAAAAACGGCATAGCATGGGTCCTCGTCTAGTAATGAAAAAGCTAAAGTGAAGGCAAATTCATATTGGCCATAAACATATTTTCCTATTCAGACTATAGTGTAATTATTATTTTACCTTTCAAAAAAAAATCAAATGCCTTGGTGTTGGGGGTATTTTGATCTTTTCATATGTCATATTAGTTATTTAGGTATTGATCGGGGTATAAGAGTCTTTTTTAATCTTTTAAGCATGGTAAAATGACATAATTACCCTCTAAGTCAAAGTTTCTAAGACTAGCACACAAAGGTATTCATGTTTTTTCATTCTTTAAATACAATAAAATGACAAGTTTACCTTTTAAATAAAAAAAAGTAAACCACGTGTCTAAGAGCTTTTTGGTCTTTTCACTCTAGTTTTTTTGTTATTACCAGGTTCATTGATGGCAATCTGGTCTTTTAATGAGGACTGATTGATGTTTAAATGGAAAAAACTACTAGCATGTAGGGGAGCTCGCACATTTCGGGCAGCGCGTACATCACCTTTCGATGGTAGAAAATGCTCTTGTGTCGTGTCTTTGAAAGCTTTGTTGTGTCCTCTTTCTGTTGATGTGATGCATGTCGGCGATAGTTGAGCAATTTATCATTAGTGGGTCTTTTTTTTCTTTTGTTTCTTCTCCCCTGAAAATAACATGTTGGTCCATTTTGTTGTTGATATTTCAACTTTAGTTCTTATTCTTTTGATTTTTTTTTTGTTCTTGGCTTTTTTTATAACACTTTTATTTGTTTTTGATTTTATTATTCAATCCTAATTTTTCATATATTATTTATTCCAATTTGATTTGTATTCTTTTGATTTCTAATTTTTCAACCTAAATTTATGGTATATTATTTAGGGATTGAGCTTCACAGCTTTTTCAAGAATGGTATTGTTAGTCTAATGATTCGAGTCATATGTGTTGAAATGTTAATGATGGTTGGCATATTTTTATTTTATTTTATTTTTTATCGAGTTATCCTAATCTTATGATATAGAATGCGGGTTTGGCGGGTTAACCCGAGTTGACTTACCTTTTATTGCCCAAATCACATTTCTATAATGCTAACCAGGTTGAGTCGCGCCAATTTTTGTCTCTTTTTATTCAATTTCTTCATTCTATATTTAATTAGCTGAAATTTGAACAACATTATTTTTTTATTTTTGAAAAACAAAATCTAAGTTATTGTGATTTTTTTTTTGTTGTCCCTTTATTATTGCTATATATTTTTTATTTGATTTAAATAAAATGATCTTATTTAACTAATCAAGAATATAACTCAAGTTGTAAAAGTATTTTTATTCGAAACACCTAAACATTATTTTTTATAAAACATAATACGGATAGGCGACCTAGCACTATCTACATCTAGTATTCAACTAAAAGGAAAAGCAGCCGGAAAAAAAAAAGGCTTGAAAAAATAAAAAGAAATTCAATTTCAAAATGAAATTTTCCTTGTCTAATGATCACTCGTATTCACTCAAAGAAATGTCAACCACCACCATCCCTATTAGTTCTTTCATTGGTACACCGCAGGACCCAAATGGTCACTTTGGTTTCCAGCTCCTATAAATACTCAAGTTATGCAGCGAACCGTTTTCTATCATTTTATGTAACCATAGAAGCTAAGTAAAGTAATCGAGAAAACAAGAAAGAAAGCCCAAGAAACCCAAGTTTCTTGCACACCAACAACCACTAAGAGACCAAGCAGTGTTAAGCCATGGCAGATGAGTACACAAGCACAAACTGGTGGGATTCATCTTCAAGCAGGAACAGGTTTGATTGTACTGGATCATCTTCTACAACTTCAGGACTTAATAGTTTACGTAGCTTTGCTTGGCCGACAGAAATGGCTGATGTCAAAGGAAGGTCTTCAATGGAAACTGTTTCGGTCTCAGATAGTTCTGTTGCTTTCCATGATTCCCAGAAGCTGCAACAAGGCCATGATTCTTCAGCTGACTTGCATATGATGGGTTTGGGCCTCTCTTCACAAGCCATGGATTGGAATCAAGCCTTACTGTAAGTTCACATACAAATACACTAGTAACCCTAGCTACCTATATATGCGTACTCTTTGTTTCTTTATATGCATATAGCAGGTGTGCAAACAAATTTTAAAGTTAGAATTGTTTTGGCAGTCGCAGCGACAAGTCTGAGAACAGTTTTCGATCGATGCTACAAGATAATTTGAGTTCAAGCACCAATTATCAGCAAGAAACTGCAGGAATTGGATCTTCTCAATCTCAGTGGAGGGAGAGAGTGTTCACTGGGGTTACTGGAGATTCCTCTATGAGTGAGTTTAAGCAAATGAATCGAGGCTTTTCTTTAGATCAACCACAGTTTAGCCCTCATGGGAGCTCCAGTGATAGTACCGTGTCATGTCAAGGCTTGCAGTCTAGTTTCCCAATGGATTCATCAAGTATCTATGGAAGCCCTTCAACTATGGTACAAGGGCTATTGATATCAGATAATCAAGCACGGCAGTCTTCTTTTGAGAACAGACCGATGAGTTATGCATACGGGGCAAATTATGGTCTTAGCACTAATGAATTGTTGCCTTCTTGGCCTAAAGGACCTCAATTCTTGAGAAATTCACCTCCCAAACAGACTTCTAGTAACCAATTGCACTTCTCCAATAATACTCCATTTTGGAATGCATCTGCAAGTGCCATGAATGATGTTCGTCCGAGCTATTTCCCGTCGATGCAACCGCAGTTTGCTACATCGAATTTCGATGAAAAACCAAAGGTATGCAAATCTAACACGATAATGGAAGAGTACAACTAGGCATCTTTTATGCCTAAAAACCTCATATATATAGAAATATAGCTACACATATATGCAATATTCAGATTTGATTGATATTGGTAATTATGCTTTTAAGATTAGGGTTTGGACAATTGAGATTGGAAATTTTTGGTTCACTCTTTTTTCCAGCAGAATATATCTGAAGTACGGGATTCGAATACAGCAGTAAAGAAAAGTGGGAGTGAAGCAGCAACAAAAAGGCCTAGAAATGAAACACCATCATCTTTGCCATCTTTTAAGGTACAGAAAATTTGATAAAAGATTTTGACAAGATGAGTCTATACAAGCTTTTTATCCCTTACATCATTTATAGACATGAATGAGAATTTGTAGCTTTGATCATAGGTAAGGAAAGAGAAGATGGGGGACAGAATCACTGCACTCCAACAATTGGTTTCGCCTTTCGGAAAGGCAAGATAACTCTCTTGTTTGCTTGCTCACTTTCACAAAGAGTAAATAGTGATAGATCATTTGCATTCTTGAATGATGAAAACTTATCAATTATTATCTTTTTGGCTTGCGATCATGTTATCATGTCAGACTGATACAGCCTCGGTGCTCTCTGAAGCTATTGAATACATCAAATTCCTCCATGAGCAAGTTAAAGTAAGTGATCAATCTTCTACAAATCTTGCATCCTTCTAGTGAAAATTATACTAATGATATAGGGAATGAATCATAAACAATGTATTCAACCAATAAGTATATAGGTGCCATGAATTTCTAGTATATTCATCTTCTTATTTTATTTTCAGGTCTTCAGCACCCAATACACGAAAAGTGGAACTCCCATACTCCACCAACAGGTACAATAATATTCTCCTTCCGGAAATATATAATCTAATAGTAATAAATCCATTGAGTATTCAACACTTAACTTTAAATTTTTCAATTAAAATTATGGACGGCATTTTTTTTTTTTTTTGTCTTGGTGGATTTAATATGGCATCTTCTTTCACTGTAGAGTTCTGACAAGTCCAAGGACCTCGAAGGACAAAAACAAGATCTTAGAAGCCGAGGGCTATGTCTGGTACCGGTATCGAGCACTTTTCCGGTTACTCATGAGACCGCAGTTGATTTTTGGACCCCTACATTTGGAGGGACTTACAGATAAAAGAAAAGAGAAGATGGTCGAAAATTCGGGCATGGGAACAGATTCTATGCAACTAGTATACATGATCTTATCAAAACCCTAGCCAAATTGGGAACGATAAGATCAATGAGAGAAGAGGAAGAAGAAGAAGAAGAAGAAGAAAGAACAGAAAACAAACAAGCCCCACATAACTCAGTCCAGGATGCAAAAGAATACAGCGTATAGAAATTGTGAAAAAGAAAGAAAAGGAAATGACTGTCCAAGGGTACATGCCAATGTTGGGCCAGCTACAGGCAAAATGATGCAGCTGGCCAATATTGGGACCATTTGGAAGCATATTAATTGTTGTAATAATTGAAGAATTATATGATTATAAACATGGGTTAGGAATGAGTATAGGCGCAGATTTTAGGGAAAGTGTAACAGATTAATTAGTTTAGATAACATTAATTTGTTATAAAGTATACTTGAGTTTAGTAGAAGAGCTCGCACTTTTCTTTTCTTTTCTACTGCTCTCTCTTTCTCCCTATATGTGTGTG
>Ga0325414_1003825_pt1 | contig 15713 bp, 6 predicted proteins | sample PopdelMetagenome_8_FD_206183 | JGI IMG/M metagenome (GOLD analysis project Ga0325414, IMG submission 206183) | Populus deltoides microbial communities from Bellville, Georgia, United States - Leaf-PdKOR-R3 | ecosystem: Host-associated > Plants > Phyllosphere > Phylloplane/Leaf | place: USA...
ATGAAGAATCCTGGTTGGTAGAGAGTGGACGGATGAATGATAGGTTTGAGGGGAGGCTCGGTGGTCCTTTGTTCGAGGGGAGGATTGTTGGGTATACGACCAAAGTCCCACATTGGCTAGAAATGGGGAGGATCATGGGTATATAAGGATGGACAAATATCTCCATTGGTATGAGGCCTTTTGGGTATAGCCCAAGAGCAAATCCATGAGGGCTTAGGCCCAAAGTGGACAATATCATACCAATGTGGAGATAGGTGGTGTCCATAGTCCTTACAGTCAAGCCGGTTGAATCAAAACCAAGTTAAAAAACAAAAAAAAACTTGTTTGTTTAGTTAAAATTCAGACCTAATAACCCAATAAACTTGAATAGAATCCGGTAAAATCTAATCATCGATCAGTTAAATTTTTTTAAAAATAATTAAAATTATATAAATTTGATTTTTTTTTTAGATTTTAGAACTATGACCAAAACCTTATTTGATTTTTTTTTTTTTTGAAATCCTCTGAAAAGATTTATTCATGTGAGATTTCCCTCTTTCGATAAAGTTTTATTCGTGTTTATGTTTAACTTTAACAATACGAAGGGGCAAAAAACCACAAAACCATTTTTTCAAGTGAACCAAAACCCAGGCCCAATGGTCCCTCTCAATTCAGGATCCATGATTTGGCCCATAAGTTGCTGTTTAAGATAGCTCTAAACCCTAATCTGCTCTTTTCATTCACCTCCATTTCCTTTGCAGCCAAAGTCTACCACTTCTCCGCCAACAATGGTAACCTGCACCCTCTCTCTAATTCTCTTTACTATATCTTTTTTGTTGTTTTTTACATCTGGGTTTTCTGTTTCTTTCATTTTTGAGGTCGTTTACGGTATAACGATGGAAGCTTTAGTTTTGTTTTGTTATGATTGAAACTGCGATTTATGAAGTTTAGATTCATTGGTTTTAATGTCATCTTCTTTGTTAGAGATTTAGTTTTGTGAATATTTGTTTCTCGATCGTTAACTCTATTGAGTGAGTAGTGCGTGTTGTTAGAGATTTGGTTCTATACACATTTTACTTGAAGATTAGCTGTGTTTCTAATGATTTGTGTGTATAAAAGTTCTGATGTTAGTGAAGGTTTGGTTTTAAGATGAATGAAAACTTTTGGGAATGGAGGGCTTGTGGGATTGGAGGTTACGAGTATTATGAGTTGCGTGATTGAGATGAATGGGTGGACGAGAGAGACATAGCCGGTGGTTTTAGCTGACTTTTAATATAGTAAGAGAGAATGAATTTAATGTTTGAGTTCCTGCTTGTTTGATGGAAGCATGTTTCAAGTTGCATATTGTATTTGTTATGGTACTTGAGAATTTTTCTGTAAGGTTAATTTATTTATTTTCTTTGTTATTTTGATTGATTAATGACACGTGTATTACAGGTGAACGTTCCTAAGACAAAGAAGACCTACTGCAAGAACAAGGAGTGCAAAAAGCACACCTTGCACAAGGTCACTCAGTACAAAAAGGGGAAGGATAGCCTTGCTGCTCAGGGTAAACGCCGTTATGATCGCAAGCAATCTGGTTATGGAGGTCAGACAAAGCCAGTGTTTCACAAGAAGGTTTGTTTTTCTTATTCCTTGCATAAACTTGGTATACTTAAAAATCCCTTGAGGATTTAGATCAATATATGAATTTTGTTTGTCACTATATTGTAATTTGCATGTATTCGGTGGCTGTAAAAAATACTGCTAAGTGTTTGATTGTGAAGTCTTGATAGTGTACATGTTATTACTACCATAGAACATCCTTTTCGTGGTTTCAGAGTATATACTCTCAGGAGGCCTGTGATGATTAAATTTGCCTACATTGTCTGATCATCTAATGAATGACAGAGACACATAATTAGTTCTGAGGCTTCCTCCTTTCTTTCCTTGTCCTCATGGTTGATATTAAAATGGAAAGCGCTTGCATTGTACTTGTTATACCACCATAAATTATATTTTTGCTATTTCTGAATTCTCTTTTTAGAGGCCTGTGATGATTTGAATTTGCCTACATTGTCTGATTGTCTAACATATGATAGAGACATATAATTAGTTCTGAGGCTTCCTCCTTTCTTTCCTTGCCCTCATGGTTGATATTAAAATGGAAAGCGCTTGCATTGTACTTGTTATACCACCATAAATTATATTTTTGCTATTTCTGAATTCTCTCTTTAGAGGCCTGTGATGATTTGAATTTGCCTACATTGTCTGATTGTCTAACATATGACAGAGACATATAAACTAGCTCTGAGGCCTCCTCTTTGTTCTTCACCTTGCATGGATATCTAGTCTTCATGCTTAGTTGAATTTTGATATTGATTTCTCTTTTGTTAACAGGCAAAGACAACCAAGAAAATTGTGTTGAGGCTGCAATGCCAGGCATGCAAACATGTGTCTCAGCACCCAATCAAGGTTTGCCATGCGAGCCTTTTTCTTGTTGTGATTTTCGTACCATTTGATTTCAACTGTGCTAATGTTTTCTGTTACTGCCAATGATTTCCACAGAGGTGCAAGCACTTTGAGATTGGTGGAGACAAGAAGGGAAAGGGAACATCTCTGTTCTAAGTGCATCATTTTGTTCTTTCAGGATAATTTTTAGGTGTGTACTGTTTCTAGAACTGAGAAGGCATTGTGGGATAATTTTATTTGATTTGTTCTGTTCAAGATTATGTATTGATGAAGTTTTAAGTCGTTGTGGAAGATTGATTATGATGTTAACCAACGTTGGCCTTGTAGTCTGCCTTTGTTGCTTAATGAAATGGACCCAGTCGTTTCTTGAGTGCTGATTTGGAAAAGGTTCCAGTTGACCTCGAGACCGCTAATCCTTTCAATTCTGCTTGTTAATGTGAGTCTTGACAGGTGGCCCTGAAGCTTGTTCCTCCCATAAGGAGTTGGTAGAGGAGAGGAGCCACCTGATCTATGTATCATTTCTGATTGCATTGCCGTGCCTATGATTACTGTATTCACTAACAGTAAAGAAACCAGGCAAATCTGCACTGCTATGAGCTCTGGGCTTCCCATCATTTTATCAAGGAAATGAAAACCCTGTTCCCAACCCCATCTGACAAGCGCCCCCCTTCCTTCCTAATTGCGGCTTCAAATCTGAGCTCTCATTTTCACGAACAAACCAGAATAACCAGCCTCTTATAAGATTGATTTACTCCCATTTTTCGAGAGAAGCTTCACAGATTTACGAATTCCAAGCATCAATCATGTAGAAGATGAATGTAGTCCTGTAACCCATGAATGCCTAAACAAAAACTTCTTAACCTTGAGGAAGCTAATGGCCATGAGTCTAGACTCTCTCGTGTGCTCCAGGGGTCATAGTAATTAACCACGAACGCGGTCCAACTTATATTTTTAAAAATGTTGAAATGTTTTTTTTTAAAAATTAATAATTTTTTAATGTTTTTGAATTGTTTTGATATGTTAATATTAAAAATAATTTTTAAAAAATAAAAAAAATTATTATTTTAATATATTTCTAAATAAAAAACACTTTAAAAAATAATTACAACTATATTTTTACACAATCTATTAGACATTGACGCTGGTTTTCTATCCGAGCACAAGAAACGCTGGAAACAATCCCCCCGTGAACATGTAAGAAATCGAACTAGTATGAAATTCTTTGTGGTCAAATTCTTATAATTGAGATTCCAGCACCAGAGGTAACAAAACGTAGCCTGTTTCTCCTAGGGTTATAAATTGAACCAGCAATAAATATTACACCGCCGATTATCATCTGGGGCACCATTCTTAGGCATTGTCAACCAATAAATGGGGTAAAAGCCTAATATTATAGGAATTTATTAGTTAATTAAGCGCACGATGATAGGTTTATTAGAGCTTTTATTTTCATGATTATAAATACTCTTTGTAAAAATAAAATATTCAGACTTGATAATATTATTGTTGTCCAATTTATTTAGCTTGTGAAAGAGATTTTTGTATTTGTTTTTTCTCTAATGAATTAAATTGACTTATAAAAAATTAACTGACTTCATGACATCTTCATTATACTTCTCATTCATAAATCGATATTTGTAGGGTGAGGGTTATTATTCCAATATTGCTAGTGTCTTGGAACATGTTTTTATTGTGTCACTCTCTTATTAAACATATTTCGGCTTTCCAAGATTTATTGTTAATCTTGTCGTGAGTTGCGTGATCATGAGGTTCACATCACAATCAACCTAATTTAACTCCTCAAACAAGTGATTCATGTCATGGACTCTAGTAAGTTTAATAAAAAAAATTAAACTATTTTTTAATTAATTCATAAAACAAAGATTGATGCTCAAAATCTTAAGCTCCATGCTCCAGCCATATATCAAGATGTTTATTTAAAATTATGATAACCTCATAAAAAGTAAACCAAAACAAAGTATGAAGACCAATTCAAATCAACTAAATGTTAAATGATGAAATTGAAAAGAAAAATAAAAACAGGCTAAAAAATTCAATAAATACTCAATGTTGAAGGAAAAAATTATTAAAAAAATAAAGAAAGACTTGTGCCTTTAAAAAACATCATGGCGCATAAACCTTCTACCCTAGACTCGTGCTAGTTTTTCTTCCTCATAATCGAATGACTCTTCATCCTCTACCTTTTTTTTTAATAGGCGACATTTGCTATAGTGGTGGTAAGCGACTTGTCACCACTTAAACCTCCTTTTTAAAATCTATTAACTATTGTGGTGATCGGAAAATCAAGAAAAGAAAATCACTAAAAAAAAATCAACCACATAAAAAAAATCTAAAAGAACATTAGTGTACTTTTTAGGCATCTTTGTAGTTAAAAAAACATTATCATCAAATTTCTCTTGTCAAATGGAACTCATTGACACCAAAACCAGTTTTCTTTTCACTATAATATGGACAAATTGATAAAATTCTCTCTTTTTATAATTTTCAAGTGACTTTCTTTCTCCTCTCTCAAATCCAAGAATTGAAATGTTAAGAAAAAGAATTTTCAAACCAGGATTAAAATTCCAACAATTACGTGGACTATAGAGAACTAAACATCTTTTGTTTTGTTTTTTTCTAAATATGATATTAGTCATAGAATTTCTCCTTATTTTATTCTTTGGTCATCTTTTGTTTTTTTTTCTTAACAAAGTTTTAAAAATTGATCATTAATTTGGACATTGAAGGCTACAATTTTTTTAAAAAAATTTGAGGATAAAATTAAAAAATATAGATATTATGGATTGTTGTAGTAATTTATCTTTTTGTTTTAGTATATTTTATATAGAGGGCTATAGTTTTTTTTAAAAAAAAAGTTTGAGGATAAAATTAAAAATAAAATAGATATTGTGGATTGTTGTAGTAATTTACCTATTTTTTAGTATATATTATAATGGTCATTTTATTTTCTACATTATTTATTTTTTATTACATTGAAAAACAAGATTTCTTTTTATATACTTTTGAAAAGCAAGAAATCTATTTTCATTACATACAAAGAATGCCCTATGATAATCTTACTTACTTGTATGTATTGAGAATTGATTTCTTTTTGTACGCATGTGTTCGTATGTGTGTGTCTAAGAAACTCTAAAACCTGTGGGCATTTTGTTGTAGCTAAAAACACTATGGAGTCTCTCACATTATCACCATTGACTCACTGTTCAATTTTTTTTTATCCTAGAACTTTTTTTTATGATTTCACCTTTTTGTGATCAAATTAAAGGACAATTGCTTCAAATCGTTGAGGAAGGGCAAGATTGAAAGCATGAGACCAAAGTGAAAAGGTACAGAAAATAGGTGATGGTTTTAAAATTTGGTCAAGAAGTTTAGTTTGGTCCTCATACTTTTAGAATTATAAATTGTTTATCCCTAAATATTTCTAAAATCCATGATTGGTTCCAAAAATAATTTTCAATATTTTTCAATTTCTAGTTTAAGAGATAAAAGAGAAAGTGATTAAATTCTAATGGTAACGTGAAGCTCTCGATTGACACCGATTTCAGCTATGAAAAATATTTATTTTGGTGTCAATGAGTTTGTTTTGATGAGGGGGGTTTATCCTATGTATTCTTTAACCTTCTCCTTGCCTGAAAATGGTATATCTGAGCTTGGAATGTTTTTGGGTTTCGGGTTGATTTTAGGTTTTTTAGGTCATAAATAGGTTTGTTGATACACTCATATTATTCTATATTTTTTTACTTTATTCTTAGTCTTTTATAGATATTTAATATTTTATAGTAGCCCATTTAATTATTTTTTTGCTTAATAATGCTAAGGAAACAAAGTGTAAAAATGAGCTAAATAAAATATTTTTAGCATAATTTCAAGTAAAAAACTAGAAAGAGCATATTAGAACAAGTCATTGGAGCTAAAAAAATTCAAATCCTAATTGCATTAGAAATCCAACATGAACAAGGAACCTAGTGGGATTAGGATTGATCGAACCAAACCTAACAGATTGGAGCTGTGTACTTTTTAGACCATGTTTGAAGATATAAACGGAATTTTCATTCAATTCTAGTTGGGCAAAAAAATAGACATCTCAAACTTTTTGTCTATCATCTAGATAAGATAGAACAACATCCTTGAATTCATGCTTGAATTATGAAAGCAAACTAGTATAAGTCTAGCCCATCTTTTTATGTTGGGATGATAACATGGCAACTTATTAATGGCATGGAAAGGATTCCACATGACCAAGAAACCTCTTTAGAAGGTCGAAGTAAATGCACAAGCCATTACGATCAAATTAATATAATAAAACCTTAAATAATATAATTAGAAATTAGTTATTAACGATGAAACTACTTCACCTCCTCAATTCCATATAACCGATCCTAATTTCTAAAGAATAAGGGGAATCACATTTAGGAATAGAAGAATACAATGAGGGATTCTATTGTTTTTAAAATTATATATTTTTTTTTATCTTTTCTGAATTTGTAACAAGCTTAGTTTTTATTTTATTCTGAGAGGTTAGTACTCTTGGATCTTAAATAATCATGAGGACCTGTGTTTAAAAATATTCTATATATGATTATGATACATGAGTATCTTATGTTTTTTTAGGATTAAACTTAATAATTGATGACCTGAATTTTATATAATGTGCAATATATGTTTTTTGTTTTAAGTTCATTGCTAGTTAATTAATTTATATTGGATGTTTGACTCATTAACTTAAGTAGTAGGAATATATAATTTTCAAAACTTTTTTTGATTAAATGTTACTTGAAAAACATAAAATTGATTAAATTAACTCTCCATGTGTTTTAATTATCATGAATCAATCACACTTATCTTGATCTTATTATTACCATTTAATTAAATCTTGCATGTAATGAAAGTTATTATATGATTATAGGTAATTAATGCATGAATGTTAGGTTAACTAAAAAGTAAAGATAGGTAGAAAAACTTGTTGTTTTTTATAGTTGATTTATTTATTATCACAAACAGATTAAAAAATACATATAAACTCAATGATTGATGTTTAATTATCCTTGAGGAATACTTATTATGAAAAATATTTTTTATTTTTATTTTTGTTTTTATATTTTACTGATTTGCCTCTTATCTTTTAAAATTGATTCCTTTTGTTTTATTAGCCTTTTAACTTGTTTTCGTTAGTTTAAATCCTAAACAAAACCTCAATTTTAGTTCCTTTCAGAATATATGTGTGTTTAGATTTAAAAATTACATCTTTATTTGGTTTACTTTAATTTAAACTTAAGTAGATTGTCTTGATTGAATAATTAGGTTTTAATACTCTTATCTCTATGAGATGACATGTTTACTTTCTATATTACAAATAATTAATTTTAAGATTTTAAATTTGCATGACTACGACACTCGTTATTTATCATGGTGTATATGGTGTTTTGAATAAAAAATAGGTTGAAAATTAAATTTTTAGAAAAAAATCTAAAACTCGAATTTCTAGAGACGTATGGTGGCTGGAAATTAAGCTAGCAGATAATAGATCATATGCATCATTTTTTTTTATAAATTAAAAGGTGGATGACATAGCTCTATAATATTTGGAAAAAAAAGCATGGCTTGCATGCGAGCTATGCCTTTTTTATGGGCTAGACGGGTAGGCAGAGCTACATTCTTAGCCTTTTTTTTAATTAATGTGTTTTCGATCTCTTAAACTTAAAAAAAATTAAATCATTTCATCATTTGGTTGTTTTTAAATATTTTTTTTATTTGACTTGAAAAAAAGCCTCCTTTTGTTATTAAATTTTATAAAAATTAGAGTTGTTTTTTTTAGTCCTACGTGCCACCTCTATTTTTTCTTATGAAAAAAAATTATTTTTGTTTGATGTTAAAAAAAGTTCAATACACCATCATATTTAATAAAATGAAAAATAATATTGGAAATAAAAAGTTGTTAAATCCATTAGGGTGCATGACCTAGGTTAACTCGAGTTTTCTTTTCTTTTTTTTTTGAATCGAATATTTTTATTTTTATCCTTCAACATTGAATTGATTGAACATTTTAATTTATTCATGTTTGTTTTTTATATGGTTATTTCTTCTCATGACCCGAGTCACATATTTAACTGATTAACGCGGATTTACCCACATCGATATAATATTTTGTTATCTCAATACTTTTATAAGAAAAAAATATCATCCAATATATGTAAGATTTTGAATTCATGATTATTTCTTTTCTCTTAGAAAATACATTTATGATGCTTGGATATTCTTTTTTGGAGTTTGAAAAAAAGATTAATCTTACCCTTTTTTGTGTTTATTATTATTATTATTATTATTATTATTATTATGCAATTCAATAAAAAAAAATTGATTCTAACAAACAAGGTTATTCAACATAATTAGTCCCACACGCAACCTTTATTTTTATTTTTTAAAAATATTGTTTGGTGTAAAAAAAAAACCTCATGCATATGGTTGGTGTATAATTAAATTAAAAATAATTTTGGGAATAAGAAGTTGTTAAATCTGATAGAGTGCAGACTCGTATTAAGAGTTTAACAAATTAACCCCGATTAACTAATGTTTTTTTTTTGCCATATTTCAAATTTGATATTTTTATTTTCAATTTCATAATTTAACTTTTTTGCATTTACAATAAAATATTGTGTTGAAAAAGCGTGTTTTTTGTTGAAAAACTTATCTGGCTGATGGCAAAGCACGAGTTAAATTTCTAGTATTAACAAAATCTAAAAGGTGTGGGGTTTTCACTAAAGAAATCCATAGTGGAAACCCCATTTTGCCCTTCAAAAACAGAACCAATTTATTATTAGGTGTAATTCAATAATTTAACAAAAGTTTATTTGTCATTGCCAAATTTAAAATGAACAATTTAGTATTTTCATTTTTAAAATGACTATTCTACCATTGGATTAATTTTTTAAAATAAGTTGACGTGCATGGATATTTTTGTATTTTGAATTTCTTAGAAATAATAAAATGACTTAAATGCTCTTCAAGGTTGACTTTTCTTTAGTATAAATGTCCTCCAAGGTTGATTTCTCTTTAGCTTAAATCTAGGGGTATTTTTGTATTTTTGCTTGGGTGTTTTTGTTATTATCATATTGGTTTAAGAGTAAATTTGTAATTTAAAAAATATAAATTTTATTAAAACAAATGTGGCACATTTCAGTGTGTCGACCTTTGCACCCTTCAGGTGGCGTGTATGAAATTGTCTAATTACCAAACACCATTATTCACAACAACATTGAAATTGTCTTGATGTCCCCTCTATGATGAAACGGTGTGTGTGGCTAACAATCATCCGATTTGGCATCAATGCTTTTTTTTCTCTCTCCTTCTTAATTTTCCCGCATTTCTTTTCAAAGTTTCAAAGTATCCCTTTAATTTTTTATTCCATTATATTTGGTCCTTGTTTTTTGTATTATTATTTTTTTATTTGGAATAATTTATAAAATTATAATTCTTTTTCAATTTCCTCCCTTTTAATTTTTTCATATTTCAAATTTGATCCTCATTCTTTTGATTGCTATTTGTTTTTATTTGAGATAAGTTTTAAAATTATTTTTTTTACAATTTCATCCTCTTAAAAAAAAATTTCTATTAAATTTGATCTTCATTCGTTTTTATTTCTATTTTATTCACTTTGACAATTTCTTTAAATTGTTTTTTTCCCCGATTTCATCCTTAAACGATAATTTGGTTGGGAATTGTGTTTCTTAATTGATTGAAGGTCTAGAATTTCACAAGTTATGAGTTTTAGAGATCAACCAAATTTTAAGAGGTTTGTTCGAGTTTTTTTTTCTTCTTTTTTTAAGATAAGTTTTTTTTTTCAGTTTCAAACTTTAACCTTTATTTAATTGAAAATTGAGCTTTGTTGTTTTTATTTATTTGCTTTATGTAGAATTTGTCACTACTTTTGAAAATGATTCGAGTTACCCCAGTTTTTTTTATTTGTGGTTCTTTGTTGAGTTTACTTTGATAAATCTTTTAAATTGATATATTTTTTTTATTTTATCTTTTAACATTAAATTGACTGAGAATTAATTTTTCTTTTCAATTTCAATCCTCAAGGTGGAGTTTTTTGATATTTGGCTTCATGATTTTCTTCAATTTTCTTTTTATTCATTTATCTCGATGCCATCACTTAAACCGCAGGTATGACGGGTTAGCTTGAATTGACTCAAGTTTTTTTTTAGGATTGTTTTTTAATTTAATTTGTTACATTCAGTCCTTAAACATTAAACATTGGGTTGTTTTGATCTTGAATGCCATAATCTTTTTCAATTTGCCTTGTAATTATCTGTCTTATTAGGATTTATAAAAAAATAAAAGCTCATGTGCGTGGATTGTTTTAAAATAAAATATCTTGATCTATATTTATATTTTGAGTTTTCTAGTTATATCTTGAGTTATCATTAATGACTTTTTTTTATTTATTAATATAAATGATTTTTAATTTATTTAATTAGATACATATATAAGTTTTTTAATATGCATTTAAAATTTTTATATAAAAAAAGTTGGAAAAATCGGCATATTTATATTTTTTTATTAAAAAAATTGGTCTATGTCAAAGTGTATTTCAGGTGTGTTTGGAGACACGGTGGAAATCGCGTTTCTAAAAATTTTAAATTTTTATTTTGCTTAAAATAATTTTTTTAATATTTTCATATTGTTTTGATATGTTAAATATTAAAAATAATTTTTTAAAATAAAAAATTTTATTTTAATATATTTTTAAGTAAAAACACTTTAAACTATCACCGTTATCATAATTTCAAATATTAAATTGCTTTTACAGATAAATCTTGATGGAACTCTCTATTTTTCTAATATTTAAAAATATATTTTTTAATGGTGTTAAAAAAACAAAATTTTAAATATACAGTAGTAGATTATAAAATAAAACAAACTTTTATAAATAAATTACACTCTCTCCTAAAATCCAGTAATCCCAATACTTGGACAATCATTTCTTACAAAACCAAACATACCCTGATGGCCCTCTCCTTCAAAATCACAGAACTCAATCCCCTAAACCCCAACAAAATCCCCAATTCCTCTCAAACCCTAAAACCCCGTTATCCCTCTCTCAACTTCTCCAAATCCAATACCAAACCCAAATCAACGGCCATGAAAGCCCTCTTCTCCACCGCCAAGCTCATCACTTCAACAACTAAACCAAAACCCTCTTTTCTTTTGACCCCAAAAATCTCAACCACTAGAGCTTACAGTCTAATCCCAATGGTCATCGAACACTCATCAAGAGGAGAAAGAGCTTATGATATATTTTCTAGGCTTTTAAAAGAGAGAATTGTTTGTATTAATGGTCCAATCGATGATGATACTTCTCATGTTGTTGTTGCTCAGCTTTTGTTTCTTGAGTCTGAGAATCCTTCTAAGCCTATTCATATGTATCTGAATTCTCCTGGTGGACAAGTCACTGCAGGTGACTTGATACTTAAACGTGATACAGTTTTGATTTTTCGAGATGGGTTTTGTTTTGGTTTTTGATTTGGGTTTAGTGAGTGTTTCTTGGTTTGTGGGGGCGGGGTGGGGGTAATCTTGGTGTTTAGTTGCAAAGTTTTGATTTATTTTTTTGAATTGCTGTGAATTGATTGGTATGGGTTTTGATTTGGTCTTTGTTTAGAGTGTTTGTCTGTATTGGATTTTTTTACATTTTAGTGTGATAGATTCATTTTGAGTAATATTGTGATGCATTTTAACATGGATTTCGTAGGATTTTGATTCTGTTACAAAAGTCTGATATTTGGATTATTGTGGATTAATTTGGAAATTTTGAGCTGTAGATGCCTGATTTTGTTAATAAGCGAGGAGTTTGTGATTATGCCTTGATCATTGAGATGGAGGTTGTGCAGAAATGGAAGTAATTGAGGTGTTTAGTTAGATGAGATTGGGATTTGGGGCATTTTGTGAATCATGGAGGCCATACATGTGCTTTAGGATGTTGGTGGCTAATAGTTCTTTATCTGGTCCTGTGGAAGAAAATGGAAGCATACGGTAAAATGCTATGTAAATTTTTGATGGACCAGTTTAGCTTCAATGATATATGTTTGATAGATTGAATTGATCTTCAAAAAAGTGTAATTGGGCTTTTAGGCTCTTTGTTGAGTGGTTAATAGGGTTAGTGAAATGGCTGACTCATTTTTTGGGTTCAATTTAGTGGGCGTTGCTAAGTGAATGTAATCATTCCTGATTTCTTGGATGAAGGGGGTGACGGTAAACAGTAGTCAGATATTATAATTGGACAGGATAGCAGGTCATTTTTTGGGTGTACACTTTATTTGTTTGCTTTACAGTGTCCATAAAGAAAAGAATTGTGATAGTCAAGAGCTTGTTTCTGGGTAATTGCTAATATTTGAAAAACCATTGAAAGTTGTATTATCCACTGGAGAAAGATTCTTGATGTGCTGTTGGATGTGCTCAACTGAACGATTCAACACTATATGATGCCGGCACAGCCTTTCTTATTGAAGCCAATTAGTTTTGTATCATCATTCAACTTATTTGTCTCAAGGTTCTTATGGTTATGGTTGTACAGAAGATATTGAAATTATTTGCATCCTGTCTATAGATTTATGTGCAAGTACATGGTTTTGTTGAGGTCACTGCAAGAGCAGTTGAAAGGGACAAAATTTTACTGTTTGCAAATCCTGAAGTAAATGAATATTATCAATTCATGTGTTTTCATTTCCCCTTAAATCCCTCCCTTGTGAGAAAGAACTGTTGAATTCCTTCTTAGAATGCTCTGTTAATGTTTGTAATGCAATAATATGCAAATGCCAATCACTCTAAGACATGCAGCACATGCCGATGACTAGTTATTTTTCTCAAGTATTCTTGTCTCTGGCGCCTTTCAATTTTGAAGTTAAAAGTAGTCTTGACTATGATGCATATCATTAAGAGCATAAAAAGCAAAAGGACGAAGATTGTGTTGAAAAGCGGAAGATCAAACATTGATAACTAATTGGACTCGTTCAATTTAATTACAACCGGTTGACAATTCTATCTAGACATGGCAATGAAGAAATACTGTATGCCATCCAACTTTACAATAGACTATAACTGTTTTCTTATAGCAGGTCTATGCTGTTATATGTTGTATTGGATTACCTGTAGTGGAATCTAGTTTTATGCATTTGTCGATTTAATTTTGCCTGGATTATGTATCTTGTTTAAATATTTTAAGTTTCAAGTCAGTTAATCTTTTAAGGCATGGTTGAGGTTATAATGTCAATTGTTGTGCTGTTTTATGCAGGCCTTGCCATTTATGATACAATGCAGTACATAAGGTCTCCAGTTACTACCATTTGTTTGGGTCAGGCTGCATCTATGGCTTCCCTCCTCTTGGCTGCCGGGGCTAAGGGCGAGAGGAAGGCACTACCAAATGCAACAATCATGATTCATCAGCCATCAGGTGGGTACAGCGGACAGGCAAAGGACATGACAATTCACACAAAGCAGATAGTTCGGGTCTGGGATGCTCTGAATCAATTGTACTGCAAACATACAGGGCAGCCACTTGATGTAATTCAGAAGAATATGGATAGAGATTATTTTATGACCCCTGAAGAGGCAAAGGAATTTGGAATTATTGATGATGTGATTGATCAAAGACCCATGACTTTGGTGACTGATGCTGTTGACGATGAAGGCAAACAAAAGGATTCAAGCTAGGACTAGAGGGTAAGATCTCAGAAGAAAGGCATTGCAGTCATGTTTTTTTGTTGAAACTTTTCCTGATTTATCTGATATTACATTTCTGGATTTTGTTGATTCTGAAATATGCTAGGTTCTTTGTTTATCATGATTCCTGTTTTTGTGTTTGGATTCGGTGACAAAAGAAGTTAGTTAAATGGCTATTTTAGCTTTTAGGTACATAAATCTTGAGGAATTCAATTTTCTCCAGTATTTGATGTGCATAGAATGATCTTAAATAATCTTGTGCTTGACTGGTCATGGAAGCTACCAATTCTTGTTGCATCTCTCTCTCTCTCTCTCCCTCTCTCTGTTGCATCTCTCTCTCTCTTCCTCTTCCACAGTTTCTGTCACACCTGTTTTTCTTGGCTTTGTTATGGTGCATTTTTCACACTCATCCATCATTCTCACATAAATTTAGATCATTGGTTATATGAACCAGAAGATAAGCTTTTCAAATATGAACGTATTATGCCACAGAAGTTCGAATGTGATGCCAGTTCTCTGAGTTCAGCATTAGATGATTAGGGAATCACGGATCTAGTATGAAGAACCAGGTCCTACTAGCAATTCTTTTTGTGGCTGTTCACTAGAATGCTCAGGGCTATATCATAAAGTCCGTTGGGGTCAGTCAGTTAGCTGATTTCATAATAGAAGGGTTGGCTCTTGTTACCTACTTCAAGACATATTGAACTTTCTAATGAACCGATAAAAAGAAAAAAAACCATATCATCTCTATAAAGAAAGATGAAAAGTATGCAGGCAATACGCACACATGCATTGGTGAATAAATATATGATGAATTAATGGAGTAAAGTTTGATGGATTAGCCTTCTTTGATCGCTAATTTCAAGGATTAGTTTGAATGATTAAGGATAGAGTTCGCTTCTTTATGGTTATCCGTTCAAGTTTATGATCTAGCTGAATACACCGTGGCAAATTGTTCGTAACCTTATTCATGTTGTGCCATTTGTTAGAATTAGACTATTCCTCGACATAAATTCTTAAGAGAAAAGGTTTGTTTGTTAGATTTTGGTTCATGTATGTAGTAAGTTGATTCTCCATGTTGTCATGTTCATTTCGAATCTAATGAAAATCTTGATGTTTTATAAATTTAAGGATTAAAATGAGGATATCCTGTAAAAAATTGGACTTAATTTTGATGTGATGGATGCCCACCTAAAAACAAGGAATTTTTTTATAAATTTCATGCTGCTTAGATAGCAACTATTGATATTTTTGTGCTAGTTTGATATTATGATGCATGATATGTTTTTTGCTTGAAAATAAATTTAAATAATTTTTTTTTATATTTTTGACATTAGCTTTGTTGCACTTGACATCGAAACGTCCTTAAAAATAATTCAATGAAAAGAACAGATTCTGACATCTTGTTCTTTGATGGGAAAAAAGATGGTGTTAAGGAGTCGCCACCTAATATTATGGTCACTAGAAATCCTAACTAATCCACAAAGATTCTATGGTACGAGACTAGTTATATAAAATGAAAGATATTATCATCTCTTAAATGTACT
>Ga0325414_1003827_pt1 | contig 15707 bp, 8 predicted proteins | sample PopdelMetagenome_8_FD_206183 | JGI IMG/M metagenome (GOLD analysis project Ga0325414, IMG submission 206183) | Populus deltoides microbial communities from Bellville, Georgia, United States - Leaf-PdKOR-R3 | ecosystem: Host-associated > Plants > Phyllosphere > Phylloplane/Leaf | place: USA...
GTTAAATATTCATTATCAATTATCAACTATCAACGTTCATACATACAAATTTATACATATATAAATTTACAGAAATCACAACTTCGAAATAGAATTGATAACAATTAAACAAGACTCGTTAAACAAGTTATTAATTATTTATTTCATCACAATGACACATTTAATTCGGTGTAATTCAAACAAAATTTCAACAATTTAATTACAAATAAATATAATTTGACAAAATCTAAAACAAACTATAACAACTACAAAATTATACATTTATACTACAAGTTTCTTTGACAAATAACAATTAAACAAGTACAAATGTTAACAAAATACATATACTAAAACAATAAAATTCCAATTAAATATTAAAACTAAAAAGGATAGATTTACTTACAAAAAAATGATAAAATCTATAAGAAACGGATATTGTAACCACGTACAAGATATAAGAAACTTGAGTGCTCGTGTTGAGAATAGTGGAAAGTTGGGATGGGTGTTTGGCAGCAGTTTGGGAGGGGAGGTGCAGTTTGGGAGAGGAGAGGTGGGATGGGAAAGAAGAAGAAGGAGAAACAGTGGAAGAGAGTGTCGGCATATAACAGTTTTTTCCGATGGAATCACCGACGGATTACTTCCATTGATGATTCTATCGGCGATTCCGTCGGTGAAAGTGCCACGTCACTGTACGGCTATCTCAGTTTGAATCCCTCGGTAATTCCGTCGGTAAAATTATCTGACGTCACCACGTTGTTGCATATTTCCAGACAAACTATATACCTCGTCGGCGAACCGTCGGTATATACCGACGGAAATATTCCATCGGTATATACTGACCGTGTCGCCGACGGGTTTATGCCGTCGGTATATACCGACAGATTTTGAGACGGAATTATTACCGACGGAAAAATTTTATCGGTAATTCCGTTGGTTTTCTCCGGTTTTCTGGTAGTGAGCGGAGCAAGAGTGCTCAATCAGCTAAGGAGTTATATAGTGTTTCATTGAAGAGTTGGAGAGAATCCTAATAGGAGTTCATGTGTTAACTATTAGAAATTTTATGTTCTTATTAGGATGACAACAATTTAAAGATTGTCACGTGTTCTGCCAAGCTATTGCAGTAAAAGACAAAATTGAAGTAAAAAATACCCCGCTTGTAATATTCTAAACTAGTGAAAGTTGTCTATTCTGGATTTGGCTAACCCAAAGAGTTTTTTATATATTTTGAAGAGTTCTTCAAAAGGTTTTCCCTCCATAACGAAATAACTTGTTCATTTAAGTTTTTCATACTTATATTTATTTGATTACTAATCAGTATGTGTAAGGTGTTAGTAGATTGCTTCTTAACATACAGTGAACAAAAATGGGACTTTTAGATTTCATTTCTTTACATGTTGATGAAAAGGTTAGTCTTAATGGTAATAAAAAAAAAGCACAAGTGGTGAAAGACTTATATGTAAAGATAAGACAACAAATAGATAAAAAGAATGAGTAATATACATTTAAGGCTAATAAAGGATGCAAATTAGTAAGGTTTGAACCAGGAGATTAGGTTTGGGTGCATATGAGAAAAAAAAAGTTTCTTGAACAAAGGAGATCAAAATTGATGCCTTGAGAAGATGGTCCTTACAAATTTTAGAGAGGATTAATAACGATGCCAATAAAATGGATCTATCAGGTGAGTATAGTGTTAGTGCAACATTCAATATTTCTTATTTCTTTTTATTTGATATAGTTGATGATTTGAGCATGAATCCTTTCAAAGAGAGGAGAGAGGCAATGATATGATACAAGAAATACCAAGAGATCTGTTAGAGGTTCAAGTTGGTCTTGTGACAAGACTTAAGGCTAAAAGGTTCACAGAGGCTTTTAATGGACTTTTCCACGAATAATAGGCTAAGGTGGACTTCAAAAAATATTAAATAATGAAGTACAAGCCTTAATTAATTTAATTCATGTTTAAGAAGGACTTATAGGTAGGTATTCAGACATTACAAAAATATTGGAATAAAAAGATTCAATTCTGCCAATTTTGACCTTTCACTACTGTTCTGGTCATAACTATATCTACATAAGGGATTTAATGTGATTCTAGCTACATTGGAAAGTAGACATCTATAGCTTTCCAGTAATATATGGAACCCCTTCTAATTCATTAAGAAGAGAGAGAACCATGTGTTTGAAGTTGGATTTTAATTCTTCCAGCAAATTATGAAAACAACTTTAGTCTTATTTAAATTAGTTGGGCTATTATTTTATTTATGAAAACAACCCCTTATATTATTTTATTAGGCCTTTTAGAGATATTAAGGCCTTTATTTAAATTTAGGTTCATTAGATTATTATTATTTATTAGGCTTGTCCATATTTATTTGGGATATCCTATTAAATTTAGTTTTTTTTCTAGTATAAATACTCTTTTTAATAAAAAAATCAGCATTCATGTTATCTTTTATGTAGTTAAGTGATTTCCTTACTAAGTTCTTGATTGAACTTGCAAATTCTTTGAAAGATTGATGAACTTTGTTGAGATTTTATACTACTTATTCATGTCTCTTTATAGGCATAGGGTGGGAGTGATCATTGCTTATAACTTTGGTTTTTCGAGGCAGGTTCTTGTTGGGTCAAGTTACAAACCATTCAAGTCTGATTTTAGCATATCTAGAGAGGTGCCCGCATTAGTTTTTATATCATATCTTACTTGTCTTTTATCTCATTTTTCTACTTATGTCATGTATTCACCAAAGGAGAGAGAACAGAGAAGGAATCTTGCTCAAGAATGCAAAGACTTATCCCGTATATATAGGGTTGTCTAATTATCTATAATCCATGGGTCCAAGTTCAATTTCCAATACCATTGGTTCTTAAGTATAGGGTTATTATCTCCGAGTCATGGTTTATTTATCTCAAACTTGACTTTTAGCTTTCTGGGTTTGTCATTTATTTTGTTGTGGGTTTCTGAATCTTTAAATCCATAAAGTTTGCATAAGTTGGTATTTGAGTTAGGCTTAAAAAATCAGGTTATATTCTCTTTGTTTTCATTGTTTAAATTTGTTTTCTCATATATCTAGTTCTTATTTTTCTTTATATCTTGTTTCATATTAATTTGGGTTTTTTTTTAATTATCTAGTTTATGTTATTAGGTCTTTTCTATATAAAAAAAAAAAACTAATGCAGAAACATAAATGGGAGCGAAGTCTTTATCAAATCTAGGCCCATAATTTGCTGGCGTCCAAAACGACATCACTAACCAACGTTTAATTAGATTACAAAAAAACCCTAGCCCTTTTTATACACACACATGCGCATCCATTACCACTACCACTCGCACATTAGGGTTTTATGCTCTTCGCCGAACCTAAAGCAGAAAAGCGCCGTTCCTTCTTAAATCTCCAATTTCTCTCCCAATCATGGCTACCCAAATCAGTAAGAAGCGCAAAGTAATCTCAAATTTCCCTCTCTTTTCTTTTATTCTGTTTCAATTAATTAAATCTAACTATATTGTTGTTATTATTTCTCATCTAATCCTGTGATCTATCTCCTTCTTCTTCTTTTTAGTTTGTTGCAGATGGCGTTTTCTATGCAGAACTGAATGAGGTATTGACTAGAGAATTGGCTGAGGATGGGTACTCTGGTGTTGAAGTTAGGGTTACACCAATGCGCACTGAGATCATCATCAGGGCTACTCGTACCCAAAATGTTCTTGGTAAAGCTCTCATCTTTTATTTTATTTTTTTTCTTCTAAATTATTTAGTAATATTTGATATGAGTGTTAGTGCTGTTGCTTTAGCTATTTACTCGCTGAAAATAGTATTTACCTAGCTTGAATGCAAGACAAGGGCAGAGAGATACTTTTGATGAATCAATATACTTTTAGTCAAAGTCATAGTTGATAATTAATTTGTAATTGCCATCAATTTGCATATTAGCTCGTAATTAATAAATAATTATCTTATATGCTGAAATGGAGTAAATTTTCTTTCAAATCTCTTGTATGTATTTGTCTTTCAGGTGAGAAGGGGAGGAGGATCAGGGAACTGACCTCTGTTGTTCAGAAACGTTTTAAGTTTCCTGAGAATGGTGTGGAGCTTTATGCTGAGAAAGTTAATAACAGGGGTCTCTGTGCAATTGCTCAGGCTGAGTCTCTTCGTTACAAGCTTCTTGGAGGCCTTGCTGTTCGCAGGTATATTGCATTGTTACAACTATATTGGTTGATTTGTTATTGGTGACTGTTTTTCAGTATCTTTGCATTCGTTAACATACCAGCATGCTTGATAATTGAGTTTTGGTGTTTTCAAGTTCTGTAATGTTGTGAATTCTGATGTTTCTAATTGTATAGTTTGGCATAATGTGCTAGCTATTTTGAGTTGATGAAGTCATCTTTATAGCGAGTTGGTTATTTGCAAATGTCAATCTCGTGTCTGATGGTGACTATATTTGTTGATACCATCTATGCTCTTATCTGAGGGATGATTGCCATTCCTTGCACAAGTTTTGATGGTAGATGATACATTTCATGAATAAGCATTAATAGGTCTCAGTCCTTCACCGCTTAGGAAACATTATCTTGCATGTTGAGCATCATTTATATTGCTTATAATACGATTTATGTTTTGAATTTTGATGTTTCTGGTTCTACAGTGTAGTTGTATTTATTAACAAATTTGTATTGATGAATTTGTCTTTATAGCAAGTTGGTTATGTACAAATGTCTAACTCGTGTCAGAGGACTACAATATTTGGTGTTGCCATCTGTTTTCTTAGTATCCAAGGAATATTTATGTCATTCCATGCAAAAGACTTTGGATGTTAGATGTCACATTTCTTGAATAAGTGTTTATTTAAAGAGTCATACAGCAAAGAGACATTATCTCAGCATGTTACTTTTTTTGCTAGTTGTATCATTTATGTTCCATATACATTTAAGGTTTCTAACTATGCTCATGCAAATTGTTTGTGAGGAGTTTTCTGGCTTCTTGGTCTGCTATCTGAGGGCTTGGAGCTTTGTAGTCTTCTAAAGCCCTGATATCTTTTTCTCATTTCACTCAGTTCTTCATAAATTTACCTTTTATTTTCTCTGTTCTTTGTTGTTGACATATGAGCATTGTCTTCTCTTTTTCTCTCTATCTTGCTGGTTTAGCCTGTTGGTTTTGTATCAATGCTCATATTAATATTTTCTTGGAGTTTGTCAGGCTTCTTTTACTTTGCTGTGGTACTTGGAGTTTGGAATGTTCTCCCACATCCTGTTACTTTTATCAACTTCTTGATTCTTCTGCTGTTACTAATATTGGTGGTGTTATAGAGTACTGTTTATCTCTGCAGTTAAACTTCTTTTTTTATCAAAACTGAAGTTGTTCTTTGAAGACAACCTTGTTAGTCTTTCCAATGTACTTTGTGTGAATTTAGGGTGCTTATGTTTTGAAGGTTTTATTTGGTTATCTGTACGAGTGAGGGGCATGAAAATGTTCATCAATACCCCATGTCTCAAGCTCTTTTTATGCATTTTATCCTTATAAGTTGTACATATTTTGTCCCTTTTGAAATTTATGGCTGAATTATTCATGTTTAAAGGGCTTGCTATGGGGTCCTGAGATTTGTAATGGAGAGTGGAGCAAAGGGATGTGAGGTACGCATCAAAATTTTCTTGTTTTTTCTATTGTTTCCATTATACCAGCACGAATGTGCTTCATTTTGGAAGTTTGATTCATTTGTGTAATCTCTCAGGTTATTGTGAGTGGAAAGCTCCGAGCACAACGTGCTAAATCCATGAAATTTAAGGATGGGTACATGATATCCTCCGGCCAACCTGTTAAAGAGTATATTGATTCAGCTGTTAGGCATGTTCTTCTTAGACAGGTCAGTTGATTCTCGTGTTTCTTTTGTGGATTAAATTTGCTCATTGTTTGTTACCTTTTTTTTTTATTGGCTTATTTTCTTAAATCTTATTTGGGTTTCTGTTTCCTCGATAACTATCTATGAGGGTAACAGGGTGTGCTTGGTATCAAGGTCAAGATCATGCTTGACTGGGATCCTAAGGGCAAGGTGGGGCCCATGACACCATTGCCTGATCTGGTTACCATCCATCCTCCCAAGGAAGATGAGGAGTATGTTGCTCCACCAGTAATGACAGCCAATATTGAGATTCCAGTAGCATAAATTATTTGGTTGCTTCCTCTTCTCTACTATATATGATTAGTCGCATTTTGTAGCCTCCTTGTACGAACCAATATTTGGTTTTGGCTTTGTTATTTTTAGCTTTCAAAGTTGTCCTTTTTGGCTACTAAAGTTTGCCGCCAGATGATTTAAGAAGTGCATTTTTTTGCCCGCTGTTTTTCATTTACGTCCAATTTTAAAATTGTAATGTTGGGGTTATAATTGTACAATTATTATAGATAAAGCTATGTAATGAATCAGTATATCTGGTAAAAAGTGATTATGTAAAAACTTAATTGTACAATTTAACTGTAATTTTGACCAAACAAATTTTCCAATGACGATCAATTTGTAAATAAATAAATTTTATAGATAGAAATAGGTTGTTAAAATTTTAAGGGATTAAATGGAAGTTTTGCATCTAAATAAACAAAATAATGTAATCTCCTGTTTTACTCATGTTTGACAAATATTTTTAAAAAAACATAAAAATATCTTAAAAAGTAATTTTTTAATGAAATTTAGTCAGTAAAATTTTAATTTTTTTTAAAAATGATAATGAAAGATCAAATAAAAAAAAATTCAAAGATTAAAAAAATAAAAATAAAATTATTTTCTATTAAGTATATATTTAAACAAAATTGAAAAGATTATAATACTTGGACTACATAAAAAGTCTTAATAAAAATATTTAGAAATAAAGATATTTAGAGAATCATCAATTATAAATATTATTGAAGTTAGTTAGGTAATCTATCCGGTTGTGAGAAATTCAAAAATTTATTGAAAGTAGTTTTATTGTAATAAGTAATAGGTGATCTAACATATATTTCTTGAAAAAAATCTTATTGTAAGATGTGACTTCCTTGGTTGCGAGAAGTTTAGAGATTTCTTGAAAATGATTTCATTATAACACATGACTTACCAGTGGTGGGAAAATTTAAAAATTTCTAAAAAATAGTTTTATTGTAACGAGTAACCAACCTGATTATGAGAAATTCAGAAATTTTTTTAAAATAATCTTGTTATAATGAGTGACCTATCCCGAAAGTGAGAAAGTAGTAAATTTCTCAAAAATACTGTCATTGTAATAGATGACCTATCTTATGGTAAAAAAGTCAGATATTTCTTAAAAATGATCTCATTGTAATGGATAACCTGCTCAATGGAAAGAAAGACATAGATTTCTAAAAAATAACTTCAATGTAATGGATGACCTACCTGGTGGTGAAAAATAATGAGCGACCTACCTGGTTGTGAGGAATTCAGAAATTTCTTGAAAATAGTCTCATTGTAATGAGTGAGAAACCTAGTTGTGAGAAATTCAAATATTTCTTGAAAATAGTCTCATTGTAATAGAGGCCTATCTAACTATGAGAAATTTAGAAATTTCTGGAAAATAAATTTTCAAAAGTGTTTTGAAATATAGTTGTTAAAAGAGAAGGTGTCTTATCTTCTAAGCTAAAAAGGATTAACTAATTATCACGGGTTACCCATACCTTTGAAGTTGGGCTTTTGGATATCACGTTAAATCAATAATATCCTTGCAAAATCTGTAACAACTCAAAATTTGTTAGAGTTTTTTTGGATTTCATTAAGGATTTTTTATCCTTTGCAATTCCTGTGCAAAACTTTGTATAATGCTACCAATTTTATACATGTATCTTTACTTGATTTGAAATATAAGTCCTTTTTTTTTCTTCGCAACCTCTCTCTTGTTTTGAGGTTTGTAATTTCTAAGATGAGTTTAATTTGTTGCTTGACTCTTCAGCCCACTTCTTGCATGTGTGATTAATGCGTCTGACTATTTTTTTTTTTTTATCATGCAGCCTAAGTTTCTTCCTTCTTGGGTTTGCAACATGAAGCTTTGCTCAGTTGGTCATTTCTTGAGAAGTGACAAATTCTCTTAGCCATGATATTGCCCCCGGGAAAATGGTGCCTTTAATTGTGATATTTTTGCATCATTTTCCACTTATTATTTATTTTGATAGAGAAGCGGTACTCCATTACTCTCACTTTCTAAGAAATTTATTAAATTATCTATTGTCAATGACTATTTAAAATTTCCCCCAACTGATCTCACTGTGTGCATCTTTTTAGCATTTATTAAAATGCTCTCATATTATAACATATTTATCAGGTACCATTGCCATTTCTTAAAGGGTAAACCAACATTTAACCATGAAGATACCCTCTATATGTGGCATTAATTTCAACTGTTAATGGTGTTCACTATATCATCCACTGTCATAAATTATTTTTTAGCAACATTGCCCTTAATTGATCAAGTTGCGCTCATTATTTTGACTATTATTAAGAGGCACTCATCATTGTCGGATGTCATTTATGGCTTTGATGAATTTTGCTAAACTATCATTTGATTATTGTTATCACAATGAGTTTGTCTAAACTGATTTACCCTCAACTAGCCTAGTTGTGATCGTCTTTCAATAAACAATAAGTACATGCATCATCATTTTTTTTTTGTCAACTTTGAAAAGTTAGTTAATGAATATTTTTCAAGAAATCGTTTTTCATCTTTTATGACCACTTCACAAGTTTTAATGATTATACCTTTGTATGTCCTATGGTTAGCATGAAATCACTAAAATATAAATTGGAAAGTATCTATTTGGTCGAGACCTTAAGACACGTCTTTTAACATTAAGATGCAATTTTACAGATCTTTTATGGCTCAAATGAATTTCTTGTATTTTAAAAATAAAAATTTACCCGATATAAATTTAAAACAATTTTGTTTTGAATTTCTTATAATTCCTAGGGGTTTAATCTTTATATATATGAAAATGGTGATTTGCTCTATCATGCAAGTGATATTAAAATGAATGAAGGTACATGATGATGTGATCTTCTATCCTTTTGGTTTCAATACAAAAAGGCTTGAGTGAAAACTCGAGTTTTTGTTCGATAAAAAATTATTTTATTTTTTAGTATTTATTTTATCAACATAAATAATAATGAGTAACTTGTTCACGATGTCATGATTTTTGTGAAAAAATCTTTATATTTTGATAACGATATTTATTGGTTTAGGTTGCTTATTTGTCTGATTAGAAAGGACTTTTTAAAAGCATGTTATGCAGGTTATGACTCTTGACTATGAAAGAAAGGGATTTATAGGCTCAAAGAGTATTTCAACGTTCTAAAGACTTAGGATCGCTACCATTTGCTTGACTCATTATAACTTTCAATCTTATTTTCTTTCATATTATTTCTTTGATTTGTCTTTTTTAATTGCTTTGATGGGCCATTCTTATTTTATTTTGACCTTGACTTGGTCATTTTTGTTTTTTATTTGGACATGTCCCCTAGCATTTGAGTTTCATTTTTTTTTCTCAACTCTTAAATTTATATTTGCCTCCAATATAAGATATGATTCTAGTTAGAATCAACTCTTGATCTTTGGATTTGTTTGTTGCCCCTAGGGTATTTAGGAAGAAAAAACTTATTCAGGTTTAAAAGGGGACTAGAAGGGATATATTTTAAGACTGTGAAATGAATAAAAAGATGGCATTTCATCATTTCAAGTACAAGCGGTTAGAACCGATAAATCTTTTCTTGTCCAGTATAATGGTTTAGATTTACAAAGAACTATGGTTTGGAGTCTATGACTACCAAATCCACTATATACATGTAAAACATGAATGAAGAGACATGGTGTGAGGGTAATTACATATTTTCATTTTGTCTTTTCATTAAAAATTATGAGGTCACCTCAGAATGAGAATTGCTTGAATGATTCATTTGCCACTCTATGAAAAAGATGCCTACACACTGTTTTGAGTAAACATTGAATTATTTTTGAAATCAAAAGGCACATTTAATTTTTCAAGATTATTTTGGTAATGGTTTTTTCACAAAACTAGTTTGGTCATATTGTTTTGAACAAATCCATGAGATCACTTACAAGGTTCAATTTTTTAAGTCTAAAAAAATTTCCCCCCTAGCATCTTGCATGACACACCTTGATGTTCAACCATATTTTACATTATATTTATTCAATTATGGACAATAATAAAATGTCAAGCTATTACTTTCACACAAAAAATATCTTGATTTAAAAACAACAAATAGACATAAAAAGATATATTTAACTAAAAAGATGTGATGCAATCCACAAAACAAAATATAGAATAACAAAGTTTTATAACAAAAGGATTGAGAAATGCCACACTTTTTTTAAGTAAGATTCCCTAGCAACATTTGTGTCTTTTTAGTATTTACCAACCATTTGCTACGCTGAAGATGATCCGGTGACAATATAATAGATACCATTATCATTTATAAATTTGACTTGTTACATTTTACTCTAATTTTAGGCCATTTTCATATTCATCTATTTCGTGACTCTAGAGCTCATGGTTGAACCTATGATTTTTCTTGCTTTGATAGTCTGTTCAATATTTTCGGACACGATCACTAAGTCAATAAAGTATTGGGTTGCACTCAAAGTTGGGTATTTTGAAAGTGTTAGTAAACAAGTTAACCCTCATTTTGTAATAGTGGAGGATTCACTTGAGCAGCTACTCCATGCCACCTCTTAGTATACTCCCGGATAAATTCTCTAACACCCATCTTCATATCTTATAGGCTCATTCTGTGAGGTGCAATACCTATGTTGAATTTATACTACTCGACAAAGACATTCACTAGGTTTGTTATCCAACCACATATACTACTTAGAGCACCAGCACCTAGGTTTGTTATCCAACCACATTCACCAGGTTTGTTATCCAACCACATATACTACTTAGAGCACCAGCACCTAGGCTTTCCTAAAAGAAATGGATCAGAAGGTTCTCATCATGGACGACTTTTGCCATCTTATTGTAGTACACTTTTAGATGAGTCATTAAGCATTGTATACCGATGTATTTAGCAAATTCTAGCACTTTTAACTTCTTAGGGACTACTATGTTCAAAACCAAGCATATTTTAATGGCTTTTACTAGATCATACAGATCAATTCCTTCAATTGCCCTTAATATCTCTTCAATAGCAGATAACTTATTAAAATCCTCTTCTTCTATCACCTTTGCCTTCTGGGTTTCAACAACTAGGTTTATAAATGGTGTTGGTAGAGAAAGTGGAAATGGAGTGGTGACTTGGGCATTTAGCGTGGTGCTAATGGCCTCCAAACACTTGTGGAATGAAGGTGAAGGGAGTTGCTTGCATAGAAGCAGGTTGAGCGGTAATTGCAGGCTGAGCTTAAATTCCTTCTCCAGGTCTAGATCTCAAGATTTATTCAAGTAAACTGGTGGGGTTAATAATATCACCTTTCATGGTTTTTATCTGCCTTTGTTGAGCATCCAACTGTGCCCTTTCTTTGTTCTCTATGAGTTTAAATTTGAGGATGAATTTTGTATAACAAGGGGAGTGTTGTAAAACCAATATTCTTGGCTCATCATACTTAAGCACAAATTTAAGCTCAAACCCAACCTAAACTAACCTATGTATTTAAATAGAAGGTTACCAAAAATACTGCTTTTCCTCTTCTCTTTTTTTTCTCCCTTGCCATTTCTCCTAAAATACCAAGGATTTTAGTTTTAAGATTAAATTATGGTTCAAGAAGGTTGAAGAAGCAAGTAAGTATCTCTCTCTACTATTATTTTTTATCAAGACATTAATTGTAGAAGGATTAAAGAATAGTTTAGGGTTTTATTCTGATGTGATGATAGAATAATTTAAGAGTTTTAATTAAAGTTTAGGATGCTAATTCTGGCTTAAAATGAACTAATTGAGGACTATAATTATGGGTTTTTTAGGAACATATTGATTGTTGAGGAATCAACAATTTTGAAGACTAGCAAATCAAGATTCTAGAAATCCCAGTCAACTGATTGATCGGTTGGTTTGAACTAACCGACAGGTTGGCTTGTGATGGCGGTCGACTGATTGACCCAACAGTAAGGGTTAATTGGGTATGTTAGGTTTGATCAATTTAGGTTATGTTTAGAATCGATCAGGTGAATCAATTTGGCTTATAATTATGTTTTGGTCTCTAAATTTAGAGTTTTAAGATTTTATGTTATTCTTGCTTTGATTAGTTTTTAAGTGTTTTTCATATTCGTTATAGGTTCTGTTGAAGTTCCTTCTAACGATCTTCAGTAGTCTCCAGTTCTACATTTATTTTTCTGATATTTTTGTTTTTCGAGTGAGTAAGATAATCTTTAATATGCATGTAATATAAATAAATTATATATGTTGAATATATGATGAATGCAGATGACCTTCTTGAATATCTATATATGTTGATTTATTTCCAAATACTCATCAGTTTCTTGAATATGTATTTGTATTACGCTGAATTAAATGCTATTCGATATGACATTCAGTTACTTTGATAATTGTGTGAATACCTATTATGTCTTGATATTGAACCTGTCAGAAACTCCATACTAATAAAGAGTAGTTAGTCTTTGTTCACATTGTATTTGTAAACCTCGCGGTGAAAGAGGCACTAACCTGTGGCTACTTATCCTCCCATAATGGTCACCTTTGGGTGTTGTTTGGTCATCTTCGGGTGTTTTCTAGTCACCTTCGGGTGTCATCTAGTCCCCTTCGAGTGTCATTTGATCTCTTACACGTATTCCATTATCATATGCTATTATGCTTAAAATGTATATTAAGCTTCTATTAGCATGTTGACCTTTGATTAAGAGTACCTACCACTTTGTTTTTTGGAATGCCTTGCTTACTTCTATGAGGCTTTTCTTATTCTTTGTAATTTGATGTCTTAGACATTGCACTATTATGTTGTTTTCATTCAAGTTTAGATTTTCATTTCAAATATTGGATTTTATTTTATTTAAGAAGTATTTTGAATTTTGAATTGTTTTTATTGGTTTTGAGGAATATTTGAAAGATTACAATATGATACATAAACTCTCTATATATTTGTTTTATGATATGTATGTTCCAAGGCTTAATGTAAGCGTGGTGTCCTTACAATACCACTTCTACATTGTTGGTTATGAACCCGAGATTTAGGTCATGACATAGACAGACTTACATTAGAGAGTGAACTTAATAAGCCTTCTCTAGCTAGTCTAGCTAATCTATTTTGCCCTATATGTCCCAATCTTGCATACTATTTAATTGAATTAGACATAATATTAGAAGAAGTAGAAGATGTCATCAAAGTAATATTATTATTAAAATGCAAGTCCAAATCCAACATGAAAAAAATATTTACCTAACTTACCAAGTCGAAAGAATTTTCTAACTAAATAATTATCCATTTAAGTACCTTTTAAGTGAAAAGAAAAACGTAAAGGCAATATAGCTAAAACTGATAAAAGATTATAATGAATATTTAGGGCATAAAACACATCATATGAAAGTGGGTTGAGCCTAATGCACATCCTTAAGCAATATGTGCCAACTTCAAGAACATCAACCTAACTGTCATTACATATAATAACATAATGGATGCTTACTGGTAGACCCCGGTAACCTATATATCCAATTTGAATTCCTATTACATGTTGTATTGCTCTAATGTCTACAATTCAACTACAGATAATATGAGCAACAAATACATGTGAGGATACATAAACAATAAGTGAGTCAGTATAGGTTTGTACCTTATTCAACTTAGAGTAATCTTGAGCAAAGTGACCCATGTTTTCACAGTTATAGCAGTAAACCTTGGTTATGTTTTTCTTTCCACACTTGCATATATGGTGCTTGGTTACTCTTCCAACTCTTGGTGCCAAATTTACATCATCACCTTTATTGTCCTTTATATTTAGGCTTGAATGTCCTACACTGTCTAGCTTGGGCTTCTAAAACTATAGTACAATTCACCTCTTTGTGCTCCACCTCAAGTTATAGATGTTGCCTAATATCATTAACAGTCTAAATACCCTCATTGCGCGTTAACACTATCTTTATTGGCCTTAAGAGGATTCAAGTAAGGACCTAATGATAGCTTGATCTTGTTGTTTATCAGTGAGATTATTACCAACTACTTACAACTCTCTGATTATAACAAACATCACCCTAAAGTGTTCCACCATAGAATGCTTTGGGTCCATTATATATTGGTTAAATTAGTGTTAGGGCTCGCAACCTGGTTGCTGTCATGCCATCAAATTTTACCTTATGTTGGTTCATATTTCTTTAGCATTCTAATTAATCTCAAACTTTTTAATTATGTCATCCTACATGCACCTCAATATAGAAAAACATGCAATCCTATCCTTACTTATCCAAGTCTTATAGGCTTGCAGATCACATCGATGTCAGGCAGTTGTCCCTTTTTTCAGTGGGTTTATGTTATTGGTCAAGATCTTAAATACCTCTTTCACATCTTAATATGCTGAATTTTCCTTTAAGAAATGTCATACTTCTCTCTATAAAGTTTCTCATCTTTAGTAAATTCAAATACCAAATTCTTGGAGGCTATTTTCTACATTCATTGCACAATTTGAATTAGACAATAAAATTTTTCATACATATTAAAATAAAAAATTTCACAACAGAAGCTAGTAATCATCTCCTAATATGTAAGTTAGAATATTATATCTAAATTGATCAAGATTAAAATGTCAGGACTATTCTCTTCATCCACAATATTCCACGCATTACGTGCATTAATTTTGAGTTCCTTGTGGACTCTATTAGCATTTTGGCATATTTTTGTGTTTTAAAAGTCTTTTTGAAAAAATTTAATTTTTTTTCTTTGTTTTAAATTAATATTTTTTTATGTTTTTATATCATTTTGATGCGCTGATATAAAAAATGATTTTTAAAAATAAAAAAATATTATTTTGATATATTTATGAGTAAAAAGTATTTTGAAAAGCAATCGCAACCACACTTCCAAACAGGCGTTCCGGCTTTAGTTCATATTATAATACAAATTGGATTTTAATGACCATAGAATATAAATATATGTAAAACCCTTTTTTGTTGTGTAAAATATAATAACAATAAAATTAAACTGCAAATAACCAATTGCTCTAATAGGTATATATCTCTATCAATGATCAAATATTTCACAACAATAATCATATGTCATGAAAACACATCAAAGCAAAAACAAGTATCAACCACTTCGTTGCAACTGTTAATATAAAATAAAATAAAAATAAAATAAAATGGTTTTCTAAGAACACATACCAAGTATGATTTGATTAGATCTCCTCACTTGAATTGCTAGCTCTTATATGTTAATCAGAACCAAGAAACGAACCAAACTTGTTCCTTAAATGGCTAATAGAATTTACCTAATCAACATACGTCGTAGGTATAAATCCCTATGACTTTTATAGTGTCAAGAGAGAACTAGTAGAGGTTTAAATAGAATGTTTATTTTTCATGTAAGAGAACCCGAATTTTATCAAATAAGAAACATAGATTAAGTTAGCTCTATCAACTTAATCCTATTAAGCTCAGCTCCGGATTAAGTTTAGCTCCATCAACTTTAACTAATTCTCATGTTAACAATATTTATCAACAATAAAAATATCCTGCATTCCGGGACATTGTAACTCTTTGTTCGCATTTTTTATTTTTTTTAATCTTATTAACGTGAGTGTCCGAATTAG
>Ga0325414_1003828_pt1 | contig 15706 bp, 13 predicted proteins | sample PopdelMetagenome_8_FD_206183 | JGI IMG/M metagenome (GOLD analysis project Ga0325414, IMG submission 206183) | Populus deltoides microbial communities from Bellville, Georgia, United States - Leaf-PdKOR-R3 | ecosystem: Host-associated > Plants > Phyllosphere > Phylloplane/Leaf | place: USA...
AAATTAGGAAGAGATGCACTCCTACCGGAATCTTCATGACATAATGGAAAGAGAGAGAAATCCATTCACAAAAATTTGTAATGTAATAACAGTTGAGGATTAAGACATATTTATTTTTTGGAAAGTAGTTTATGAAAAATTATTTTTTATTTTTTTTGTGTTTGTTTGCTATTAGAAAATCTAGTCAACGTAAAACATTTTTCAGTCAATGAAAAACACTTTCCGGTTAACGGAAAACACTTTTCAGTCAAAGAAAAATTTGATTTGGTTTCCAGGAAAGTGTTTTTTCCTTTTGGGTGTGTTTGTTTTCTGGAAAGTGATTTCCGGGAAATTATTTTTCAAACTTTCCTGTGTTTGTTTGCCATTAGAAAAGTTGGTCAACGGAAAACACTTTCCAGTCAAAGAAAAATTTGGCTTGGTTTTCAGGAAAGTGTTTTGCTGAAAAATTTGAGTGAAAAACACTTTCCGGAAGTTGTGAAAAATTTAGAAATGTCATTATTTGCTGATTATATCAAATTTGATCCTCAAACTTTTGATTGCTATATATAATTTGTTTTGAATATTTATTTTTCAATTTCATCTCTTAAAATTTAATTTTTATATTAACTTTGATCTTTATTTTTATAATTGCTATTTGCTTTTTCCTTATCATTTTTTTATTGAAATTTTTTATCTATCAAATTTGGTCCTCATTCTTTTGATTGTTACTTATTTTATTTGAAATAATTTATGAAATGTTAATTATTATTATTTTAATTTCTTCATCTTTTATTTTTTTTAATTTTTTAGATTTGATCTCTATTATTTTGATTATTATTTATTTTATTTGAGATAATTTATGAAATTATATATTTTTTTAATTTCATTCTCATTCAACTTTTTAATTTGTAAGATTTGTTCCTCATTATTTTAATAAACTTGAGAAAAATAAAATATTAAAAAGTTATTTTCCAGCTCATTTTCCATGACATAACCAAATACTGGAAAGTGTTTTCCAACTTATTTTCCATTACACTACCAAACATCGGAAAATACTTTCCCGGAATTCACTTTCTCAGAATTCACTTTCCCTGGAATTCACTTTCCAAAAAGAAACTATTTTCCAGCAAACAAACGGGGCCTAGTGGCATATCTGAGTCCTTGATTGAATATTTGTTTTTCTCCACAATGGTTTTTCACTTCAATAAAATTAATAAATATAAATAGAAATACTGAAATAATATTTTTATTAGTAAATTACAATGAATTTTACCAATAGGATATTCTCTTACTATATCCATCGGTAAACATCGACATAAATATTCTTTTGGTATAAACCGAGAAAATTATGAGAAAAAAATTAAAACAAAGCAAAAAAATACGATGACATGTCATTTATACCGAAGGAATTATTGATGGTGTTAATACCATCGGTAAAATTCATCAGTAAATTCGTTGGTAAACTATTCACTTCTCTCTAACATTGTTCATTATATCAATTACAAAGGGTATCACCGATGGATTAATTTTGTCGGTATTTTTTAGAGAGCTCTGAAACTGTTCACTTCTCAATTGCACTATTAATTATTTTTCTTTACAGACAAAATCACTGATAGATTGAAAAGTCGTCAGTGATATGTGAGGGGTTTCTGAAATTTTTTGATTAAATTAAAATTTTAAATTAAATATTATAGACGAAATCACCGACGGATTGAAAAGTCGTTGGTGATATTTAGAGGGTTTTTAATTTTTTTAATTAAATTAAAAATTTAAATTAAATATTACAGATGAAACACCGACGGAATGGTTTAAAATATTAATATTTAATTATTCATTGGTAAAACTATTGGTAAAATGCCCCAAGACTAGAATCCCTCATTTTATAACAGATGCACCTCCTCCTTCTTACATATGACATTATTTTTCTGTATGACTAATTCTAAACTAATACTTACATTCTACAAATGCTCCTAATGGTTCACGAGTCCATCATAATTATGTAGGTTTTTTTTTTTTAGATGAGATCCTTAGGAAGTTGAGTGTTTAACACCTTCTTGATTAATGGTGAACCTCTCCATTTGTAGGACCTGTATACTCCCATATCAAAGGCTCGTATAACCACAAACCTAGTTTTTCTTTAAAGTTTTTTTTAGTCTGGTTGTCCAAAAAAGACCATGAAGATGAGTATTAGCGATGACATTGATTACTTTTATGGTTGTGACTACATGCTATTTTGTCTTTAGAATTTTTTGGATATTTGTTTTGGGAACGCTCTTCAAAAGTGCATAAGTAGTTTTTAAGTGGATTTGAAAAGCAATAATGCTCCCTTTCACTCTCTTGTACATTATTTTAATATTTTTCTTTATAGAACTATAACTATTAACTTAAACTAGGTGGCATAGGTGATGATGCTTTATATTGGGGAAAAGCTAAGACCCTAAGTTGCTCTTTTGTAACTAAAAAGGCATCTCTGAATATTCTCACTCATTGAGTTAGCTGATGAAGATTTAGAAAAGTTAAAGGTGCCTTTATGATGGGAATTCTATAACCTTCCCATACCCTACAACTTTAGGATTGTCAATTATGAAATGAGCTAAAAAATCTATAAAAAGGGAGATGAATTGAATTTTGTTCAAGATTCTCATAAAATACATCATTATCAAGGTTTTAGGAAAAACCCCATTAGATGTAACATTTTTCAAGGTTAATAATGATGCGATCTAAGCAGCATCAAGATATCCATTAGAGATTCTAGTTGGTCCAGTGACAAGACTTAAGGCTAAGAGATTTAAAGAGGCTTTCAATGGACTTCTTCAAGACACATGGCTAAGGTGGAATTTAAGAAGACATTAAATAATGAAGTATAAGCCTTAATTAATTTATTTCATGTTCAAGAAAGGCTTATAGGTGGGCATTCAAACATTACAAAAAGATTGCAATAAAAAGCTTTAAATCTAGTTTTTTTTTTATCTTTTTCTATTGTTTTGGTCATAAATAGAGCTATAAAATAAATTTTAATGCGATGCAAATTTTATTGCATAGTAGGCATCCGTATCTTTCCAGTGATATATAACACTTATTAATACAAGATAGAACCATGTGTTTGAAGTTAGGCTTTGATTCTGCCAGCAAATTACAAAAACAACTTTGATTCTAGAAGTGATCATTGCATATAACTTCGGTTCTCCAAAGCAGGTTCTTATTGGTTAAGTTACAAATGATTCACATATGGTTATAGTGTATCTTGGGAGGTGTCCGCATCAGTTGGTATCAGAGCTTGTGCTGTTATTAAGTTATATCCCTTTAATTTTTAGTTTGTGTCGTTTCTTGATTTTCTTTCTTTCTAGTTTTGGCTCGGGTTTTGTTTCTTTTTTTATTATAAAAAAGAGTTTATTATTTTTTTTATTATTTCAAAGTTTGTGTCAAACTCTGTATTAAAAAATCATCTTGCTTAGATTCTTGATTTTTTCTGAACACATGAAAGAAAAATTACATTCATGATCTTGATCTTCTATCTTTCTTGATTTTAGCCTAGAGCAAAAAAAAAAAAAAAATTCTTCTTGATAAATTGTGTGGATAAAAAATGAGGAAAACGACAAGAATTGATTGAATTGGCAAATTAGGGCATAATCAAATACAATCCCTTGAATTTTAAGGTTGGCCAAAATTTTCTTGAATATTACATGCCTATGAATCTTAGGGTTGACTGAGAGTTTCTTGAATATTTTCTTGATTTTTTTGAATAGATACATACCAAATCTTGGTATTGTAGAATCAAATTCTTGTTTTTCATGGATTATCTTGGCTTGTTTCATTAAAATTTGGCTGGTATAGATCTTTCATGCTTTATTTTAATTTTTTTTTAATTCTTAAACTTGAATTAGTTAGTTTTCTTTTAATCTTTATAAACTCCATGGCTTTTATTTCATGTCTTCTTTTCGTCATTATATTTTGCACGAATTTACATTGTTATTTGTAAATTTATCCTCAATTTTTATTTTGATTAGTTTGTATAGTCTTGATTCTTGATTCTTTATTATTATAAAATAATTATGTTGCTTGATTAATTATTTGATAATTTGGGAAGTTACTTTTAAGAATCTAAGTAAGGGAAATGTAAAGGGAAAATTGAGATAATTAGAGAGAAAAACCCGATTGAATTGTGTGAAACACAAGTGCAATGACATTAAATTTAGTGTAGACATGTGAAGGAGTGTGTGATAAAATTTCTCTTTGCTAATAACCTTTATTACAAGTATTCACAATGTCATAAAGTGTGACACAATCAAAGAGAAGGATCTTGTAGAAAGACAAAATAGGTTAGAGATAATGATGAAGGCTGCAATGGGAAAGTTGAATAAATTGAGTACTAAAATGATTAATAGACATGATGTTCTTAGTCTTAAGGGAAATGAGATTAAAAGGTTTACTAGACAAGCACTTTCTCATGCAAATAAAAGTGTAGCTGAAAACTCAGATAATGATGAGGATGGTGATGTAGTTAATCAAGGAAAAAAGTCTCGTACATATCAAAATCTCTTATATAAGACACGACCAATGAAAGAGTTTGGTGCTAAATTTTAGCCAAGAGAGGAATTTTGATGATCATGATGGTTTAGATTATAATTTAGGTAACATATAAAATTCTAGCATTTCAGGGAAAGAATGATCCAAATGCTTATTTGGATTGGAAAAAGAATGTGGAATTTGTATTTGATTGCTATTGATATTCAAAGAAAAAGAATGTAAAACTAGTTGTAGTTGAATTAACTAATTATGTTATTATTTGGTGGGACCAACTTGTTTCAGGTAGGAGGTGTAATGGAAAAAGACCCATTGACACTTGAGAATAGATAAAAGCAATAATAAGAAAGAGGTTTTTCTTTAATCATCAGTATAAGGAAGTATATAATAGATCACAATCTTTATCTTGGGGTTCTAAGAGTATTGAAGAATATTTTAAGGAGATAGAAATAACTATAATTAGAGATAATGTTTCTGAAGAGGTAAGCCACAATGACTAGATTTAAAAATGGTTTAAATAGAGATATTGCTAATGTGGTTGAATTGCAACGTTATTTAGCATTTGAAGATATGGTGCTTATGGCTATAAAGATGGAAAAGTAATTGAAAAGAAAGGGTAGTGCATGACTAGATAATTATTTGGGATCCTCTCAGAGTTGGAAGTTGAATTTTAAGAAAGAGAGTAATGCACAAACAATGCCAATAACAGTACCTAAAATTACTGAACCCTAATATGTTAGAAAGCAGGTTGCGGTAATAGAAGAAAATTGAAGAAATAATATTTAGTAGAAGCATAAACAAGCGATTAAGTGTATGGAAAAGTAGAGTCAACTAGTGATGAATATGAATGTGAAAACATAATAGCATTTGAAGATGCTAGTGATGTTGAATATGCTATTAATGGTGAATCCTTTGTTATAAAGAGATCTTTGAATGTTTATGTTAGTGAATGAGATGTTGAGCAATAAAGGGAGAATATCTTTCATAAAAAAGTAAGGTATGTATTATGATTATTAATAATAATAGTTGTACTAATATTACTAACACAACTTTGGTTAGAAAGTTGAAATTGACTACTACTTAGCATGCTACACCCTATAAGCTCCAATGGTTGAATAAATATGAAAAAGTTAGGATGATTAAATAGGATTTAATCTCATTCTCAGTAGGGGAGATATAAGGATGATGTTTTGTGTGATGTTGTTTTTATACTTGCTACACACCTATTGTTTAGGAGACCTTGACAATTTGATAGAAAAGCCAAACATGATGGTTTTAAAAATAAATATACACTGAAAAAGAATGGAAAAACATACATGTTTACACTATTATCACTTAAACAAGTGGATGAAGATTAGTTGAAATTGAAGAAAACACAAGTTGAATAAGCCTTGTTACAAAATAATGGTAAGGATGTGAGCCTAAGTGAAAATAAAGTGAGTCGTGAGTGTGAAACACCAATGGGTAAATTTTTGGACATTGGAAACAAGTTTGAAGGCTTATGCCAAAGTAAAAAAAAATAAAAGGCCAAATATGGAGAGAAAATGAGTAGGGAGAAGAAAAAAAATGTGAGAAAAGAAGAGTATGTAGGAAAAGTGGGGAAACACCTTGATTTTCATGTAAAACAAAATAATCTTACTCATTTTTATTTTTCTGATATACCTATGATTTTACTCTTGTATAAGGAGGCATATTTTAACACTAACGAACTTGATTCATGTGTTCTTAGTGTTTGTGTTTCTTTGTTATAGGAATTTTAAGATGTATTTCCCCATAAAATTCTTAGTAGATTACCACATATAAAAAGAATAAAATATCAGATTGACCTAGTACAAGATTTGACTATTTCTAATAGACCAGCCCATAGAAGTAATCTAGAGGAAACAAAAAAGCTCAGAGACAAGTATAGAAGTTAATGTCGAAGGGGTACATTCGAGAGAGCATGAGTCCATGTGTGTTCCTATACTTTTAGTACCTAAAAAATAGTATTTAGAGAATGTGTGTTGATTGTAGAGCAATCAATAACATAACAATAAAATGTGTGTGTGTGTCTGTGTATCTTATCCCTAAATTAGATAATATACTTGATGAATTGTATGGATCTTGTTTGTTTTTTGAAATTGATCTTAAAAGCGGATGTCATCAGATTAGAATGAAATAAGGTGATGAATGAAAAACTGCTTTTGAAACTAAAGATGATTTGTATGAGTGGTTAGTCATGCAATTTGGACTTACTAATGCGTCTAGTATTTTTTATAAGATTGATGAACCATATATTGTGTGCATTCATTGATAGGTTGATAGTTGTTCATTTTGATGATATATTGATTTACAGTAAAGGATTTGATGAGCATATAGATCATTGAAGACAAATATTTCATGTGCTTATAAGAGAAAGTTTGTATGTTGATCTAAAGAAGTGTGATTTTTTGCATGAAAAGAATTGTTTTTTCTTGGATATATCGTTAGTGCAAAAGGTATTGAGATAAATGACACTAAGGTTAAGGCTATAAAATAATGGCATACATCTAAGAGAGTAAGTGAGGTAATAAGTTTTTATGGATTGGCTAGAATATATAGAAGATTTGTGAAAGATTTTAGTATAATAGTTGCTCCATTAACTAAAATTGTAAAGAAGATAATAGGTGTTAAATAGGAAATTGAACAAGAGAAAACTTTTAATTTGTTAAAAAATAAGCTTATTTCAGCCCCATTACTTGCTTTGCCTATCTTTACAAAAAATTTTGAGATTAAATGTGATGCTTCTGGTATAGATATTGAAGCTATTTTAATCCAGAATAAAAGGCCCTTGGCCTATTTTAGTGAAAAGCTTAATAGTGCAACTCAAACTACCCAAAGATTGGTGATCAATATGAATCACAATTCTAAACTATCCAATATATGATAAAGAGTTGTATGTATTAGTGAGGACTTTAGAGACTTGACAACATTACCTTTGGCCTAAAAAGTTTATGATTCATACCAATCACCAATCTTTAAGACATTTGAAAAGTCAAGGTAAGTTGAATCATAAACATGCCAAGTGGGTGAAATTTATTGAGATATTTCCATATATGATGAAACACAAGTAAGGTATGGAAAATATAGTTACAAATGCATTATCGTGAAAGTATGTTCTTTTTTATACTTTAGATACTAGACTTTTAGGATTTGTGTATGTGAAAGAATTATATCCTGATGATACTAATTCAGTGAAATTTATTTCCAATATGAACTTGCAACAACTAATGGATTCTTTAAGCATGATGGATTTTTATTTAAAGATAAAAGATTATATATGCCTAATTGTTCAATGTGTAAATTGTTTCTATGGAAAAGCTTATGATGATGGATTAATGGGATACTTTAGGATTACTAAGACCTTAAAAGTCTTTCATGAATATTTTTGTTGGCCTAACATGAACAAAGATGTGTAAAGAATTTGTGATAGGTTCATAACATTTAAACAAACAAAGTTTAAAGTGATGCCTTATGAGTTATATACACTTTTACATGTTCCTAATGACCTTGAATTGATATTTTTATGGATTTTATTTTAGGTTAACCTAGGTCAAGAAAAAGAAAGAGACTCCATATTTGTTATTGCATATAGATTTTCTAATATAGAACATTTCATATCTTGTCAGAAAACTAATGATGCAACGAATATAACAGATCTATTCTTTAGGGAGGTAGTTTGGTTATATGATATTCCAAGAAGCATTGTGTCTAACCGAGATGTTAAGTTTTTGAGCTACTTTTAGAAAGTTTTATGCGGTAAGTTAGGAACTAAACTTTTATTTTGTACTACTTGTCATCCACAAACATATGGTCAAGCTGAAGTAGTAAACATGACTTTAACTCAATTATTAAGAGCTATCATTCATAAGAATCTTAAAAATTAAAAATTGAGAAAATTATTTGTCAATTATTGAATTGACATATAATTATAGTGTGTATTATTTTACTGATTATTCACCATTTAAGATTGTTTATAGTTTTAATTCTTTAACACCATTAGGTTTGATTCCTTTTCATGTTAATGAAAGATTTAGTCTTGATGGTAATAAAAAAAAACATAGATGGTGAAAGACTTATATGAAAAGATAAGACAATAGATAGAGAAAAAGAATGGGCAATATGCATTAAAGGCTAATAGAGGATACAAATTAGTAAGGTCTGAACCAAGAAATTCAGTTTAGATGTATATAAGGAAGAAAGGTTTGCTGAACAAAAGAGATAAAAAATGATGTTTCGAGGAGATGGTCTTTTTCAGACATAGAAAGGATTAATTACAATGCCTACAATATAAACCTATCAAGTAAGTATGATGTTAGTGCTATATTCAATGTTAATGATCTATCTTTATTTGATGTAGGTGATGATTTAAGAATGAATCCTTTCAAAGAAAGAAGGAATGATGCGATCCAAACAACACCAAAAGATCCGTCAAATGTTTTAGTTGGTCCAGTGACAAGACTTAGGGTTAAGTGTCTCAAAGAGGCTTTCATTAGACTTCTTCAAGACACACAAGTTAAGATGGACTTCAATAAGATATTAAATAATGAAATATAAGCCTTGATGAATTTAATTCATGTTCAAGAAGGGCTTGTAGGTGGGCATTCAGACATGATAAAAAGATTGGAATAAGAAGATTCAAATCTACTACTTTTCACCTTTCTCTACTGTTTTGGTAATGACTAAAGCCATACAAGGAATTTTAATACGAATCTAGTTTTATTAGAAAATAGATATCCATTTATTTCCAATGATATATGTTACGCCTTCTAATTCTGAATTTAGGATTTGACTTTACCAACAAATTACAAAAATAATTTTAGTCTTATTTAATTTAACTAGACTATTATTTTATTTATATTATAGTTATTATTAGGCCTTTTAGATATATTAGGGTCTTTATTTAAATTTGGGTTCATTGGATTATTATTATTTATTCATTTGATCAATATCCATTAGGGATATCTTATTAGCCTATGATTCTTTCTAGTATAAATACTTTTTTTATAGAGACTTTTTGAGAGAAAGCTATTTTTAATAAAGAAATCGACATTTTTACTACCTTTTGAGTGGTTAATTGATTCTCATACTAAGTTCTTGATTGGACTTACAAACTCTTCAAAGGATTAATCAATTTCGTTGTGATTTTATACTACCCATTCACATCTCTTTATAGGGATAGGTTGAGAGTAATCATTGCATATAACTTTGCTTCTCCAAAGCAGGTTTTTGTTGGGTTAAGTTGCAAACCATTCAAATTTGATTTTAACGTATCTGAGAAGGTATCCACATCAAATAATTAGGCAAAAAAGTTGAAGGTGAGTTGTTAAACTTAAAGACCATAAACACCCATGAAACAAATCTTTTGTGGAGTATGAACACTTTGATGCTTAAATTAGTTTAATTGTATGAGGAATATAACTTTAGAGGTTGTGTGTAAAGTGCTTGTAAGAAATGAAGAAGATAACTAATACAGGTGTTGTGAAATAATGAGTATATGTGTATGTATTTAATGAATTAATTGTTTCAAATCTCTCATCCACCTAATAATTTATGGAGGGTTCTATACCTATAAAATGCATCTACTTTTATGGAGGGAGGGGTAGAAATGGCAAGACATTATTCGAACTAGTCTAGTATTAATTATGTGAGACATTATCCCTCATAGGTGGTGATGTTCTATTTGAAAAAAAAAGACACCTTAAGCTCACATAAGCCTAATATGATAACCACTATTACATGGATCCACTTGTATTAGGATGATGTATTGACCACAAAGACAAGGGCCTTCATTTGAGATTTGTATATGTAGTTTAGGATGAGAGTATTCATAGACAGAGAAAAAACCTTTAAGCCTACAAGGATGCTTGGGTAGATGAGATCTCTTAAGAGATTGTGTTAGTGTGCATGCTATATAGTCAATTAATTGGTTACACATGTCACTGATACTATTCATGTAAAACATATATTTATTATTAATAAAATTCTTCTTTTATCTTTAATATTCATTTAAATTTGATTAATGAGACTATGGTAAAGATAAAGTCCTTAGAGTAATTTTTTTTTTGCAAAACAATTATGAAGTGATTGTAATTATAAGGATTTATATTGAATCAAAGCATTATTTCTAATTGTCCTTGGTCAATGCTCTATCAAAACTGGATATTAATTAGAGTCATTGAGACTGATGTATATTATGTTATTTTATTTATGAGATGAAGCATTTATTCTTATGAGCTAATGTATGAGGGATATCTAAAACTATTATCTATGTTCTTATTGAAAATCAAAAGCAAATGAACTCAATGGCCACCTTTTAGAGTGAGAAATTATGTTGTGTCTATGTAATGATTGGACATAGATGTTCAACTGTGGCATAATTAGTTTAATTTTTTATAAAAGAAAATGTTTTGGAATATTCCATTCTTCTAGCCCATATTTTAGCTATGCCATGGGAGAATGTTTCTATGATAATAAAATGCACACATTAATAATCTATGATGATTTTAGTAAATAGGTCGTCACTTAGCAAAAAATATGTTTTATATTATGATGACTACTTAGTCATGAAGCTTATCTAGAAGAATTTTTTTATTTGAATTCATGTTTTTTTTAGAAAAAAAACATTTAAATGATTGGACCAGACAAGTGCATAGAGCATGACCGCCTTACCAGTCATTGAAACACAAGCTGAAGACGTATCGAATTATATTCCTATAAATGTAATTTCCATTACTGATGGACAAATCTATATAGAAAGAAAACTGTTTCATCACGAAATTAGACTTGCTATTAAGGTTGGCTTATCTACCAATCGCATTGAGTCTACTGCTTAGTTAAAAGCTATGAAAAAAGTATACATAGTTTAAAACTAGAATTAACACAATATTTGGATAAAACCTTGATCCTGCAACTCAAGCATTACTTAATAAAGTAGCATGGCTCACAAAAGTACTAAAACAACCACAATATACACCACTACCAATTGAAAAAGAAATTTCAGTCATTTATATGAAAAGTACATTGAACTAACTCGAATAGAGGATTCCATATAGAGAGATTACTAGTGTTTATAGAAAGACTTAACTGATAGTTATGTAAGTGATATTTAAACTTGAGATCACTAAAGTTATTTTATATAGAAAATGTTATGTTTTAATCCTTAATCAATCGTAACAAATGGGTATCTATTAGATATATCATAAGCTATGCAAAGTTATTTGATTGATTAAGAGATGATTCATCATCTTAGGTGAATTAAAAAAAAATGTTCAACATGTTTTCAAATAATATTTATTTGAGATCTTTGCACAAGGTGAAATGATATTTGAAAAAGGTTCCAAATATTATTCAAAGAATCAATGACTATAGTGCTGAGAATAAATATGATTTGAAAAAAAATGTTCAACATGTTTGCAAATAATATTGATTTGACACGCTTAATGATCAAATATTTAAATCAAGATATTATTGTTGAAGAGATAATAGTTAAAAAGAAAAAATAGTTATTGAAAAATTAAGTCAAACTACATATGACTTTTCTAATATTTAAAGGATCATGACATGTTGTTAAATGCAACACTTGATATTTAAATATAAATCAATCAATTTATTGAATTGATAATAACTTATTTATTCTTTTTTTTATTTTGGAATATTATTTATATTCATGCCAATATATTAGGAACCTAATAGATCACACACATTAAGAATCAATGATAATAAATTAAACTGAGATGATTAATCAAGTGTGATTTTATTGTAAATAAGTTTTAGAAATTAAGGACTAATATGTAATCAATATTAGAGATTACAATTCTTTACCTATAAAAATCAATTAAGTACTTAATTGCATGAATTTCTAATAACTATCATGAAATAAAACATGTGATATTTTTTCAAGAGGTAAAATGATATTTTTTTTTATTAGTAAGGTTATCAATTTTTTCAAAGAAATAGAATTCGAAGCATAACAATACCTATCTTTTAAAAGGATTTAGGAGATTTGTAATCTAGTGATTTATGTGGATTTTTGTTAGAGGCATTAAATTGGATGACCTATGATTTATGACAACTCAAATTTGAAGAGTTGATCAAACCTAGAAGGAAGAATTAATCTCCATGTAATCTTCGCACAAACCTTAACCAACCCTATATTGCCTAATGGGATGTATAAAATACCCAAACAAAATTTAAAATTATAATTTCAGCTACGTTTTATGTCTTTTAAGAAACATAACATATTGTACATTAGGCCAACTTGGAAATTATTCCTTCTTTTTCATGCCCAAAAACATGCTCCTATTTTAGGTATGATATGTCTAGATGGGATGGATGACGCGTCAAGTCTTGGGTTAGGCCTTCCTTTGTGCCCCATACCAAGACATGTTGGCTAAGTTCAAGCTCAAAGATGATGTGTTAAAACTTGGCCTGTCAATTGCAATCATGATTATTCATTTAAAAATATAACCAACAATATTTAATCATGGTTATAATTTAAAAAACAACCATTACAAGTAATACTTTTGAATAGACATAATTACAAACCATATAATTGATCACATATTGATTGGTTAATAAGGTCTATTTAAATTAAAAATTGCATCCCTTGTTGATTTTAATCTTGAAAAATTGACTTACAAAAACCATTCATAATGTCAATTAAAATCAACTTGGGGTAATGACTTCTAGTTAATTTATCAAAATAACTAAAAAGAGATTGAAGGATTATATACTTCATTATAGTTTGTGTCCTCATCATAGTAAAATATAGTTTTCTTATCTAATTTTAGTATTTTAGGTTGGTTTTTGTTAAAAACCCACAATAAGTAAATGCCTTGTAACTTAAACATGCAATCTATTTATATAGACGAGCTATTTTATTGTATTTTTTTGTTTCTTGTGCACTAGTACAAATTTATTCTTTAAGTTATTTGCTATGGCTTTCTTTAACACTTTAATTATTTACTATATTTTAGTACTTTTTATTTATAGTTTTATTTATTTTTTTGTTGTTTTTAACTTATCTTACATGTTTGTTGTGAAAACTATAATATCTTTATTAACCTCTCATAGCAAGCTTTTGATAAGAAAAATAAGTTTATCTTTTTACCAAAAGATTTTCAAATTATCTTGTCTTTTGTCTATAGTTTATTTTGTATATTCCTTGACGTAACTGGAAACAAAGGATAAATATGTTTGTTATAAATCAAAACCCTTAAAAACCTACAACTATGAAGAAACACTTAAAATATTTATTTTTTATCCATCGAATCTCACATACAAAAGGTTATAACAACCCTTTATATATAAAAAAACTAGAGAACGTACTAATATTGAATAGAAAAATAATACAAAAATTCTGTTTAAATAGAAAAAAACTAGTGAAGCCTAATAATACTGAATAAAAATATAAAAATAATAAATACAAAATTACTAAACTAAAAATAAAGATATAAAAATAATTTAAAAAAATATTTATTTTTCAAAAAACTCATGCATTTTTCAAAATACTATTCCATATGCACCAGAGAGTGGGCGGCAACCGCGCCATTCAAGTGGTGCGAGTGACGCCGCTCGATGGCCAAATTTAGCAATCCGCCGTCTCCTTAGATGCACAGCTGTGCTCTCTTTCACATGGTGTGACGCGTGTAGGCTTATAATGATTGGATTGCCACCGGTGATTGATTTTTTTGTTTTTGCTTTCTGTTCTCTCTCCTGATAACTAAAATGCACAATTATCCTCTTTATTTATTATTTTTCAATTTCAGTCCTCATTCTTTGAATTTCTTATTTATTTTGTCCATATTACTTTTATAGAATTTTTGTTTTTTTTTCAATCTTATCCTTCAATTATAATTTCTTATATGCTTTATTTTTCATTTGAGTCCTCATTCTTTTAATTTCTTATTCATTTATAGTTTAAGTCCTCCTAAATCCATTCCTATTTTTTGTTGATGTTTCAGAATCCATCATCTTTGTTTTGATTTTTGATTTTTGATCCTTTTCTTTTTGATTTTTGTTTTATTTGTTTACAATTTAGCCCTTCAATTCTAATTATGTATATTATGTTTTTTTAATTTGATTCTTCTATGTGATTTTTTTTCTTGGCTCTTTTTTCAAAATTTTTATAGTTTTTAATTTTACCATTCAAATCAAATTTATGATTTTTTTTCATTAGTAATAATATCTTTTTTCAAATTTATTAATAATTATAATAATAGTACTGGTGGTAGTAGTAGTAATATATTAATAGTTAATAATAATTGTGATTGTGATAGCATAAACAACAACAACAACAACAACAACAACAACAACAACAACAACAATTTATAATTTTACCTTTCAAATCAAACTTATGATTTTTTTAATAGTAATAATATGATTTTTTATATTTATTAGTAATAATGATGTAGTATAGCAATAGTTAATAATAATTGTGATTGTGATAGCACTAATAATAATAATAATAATAATAATAATAATAATAAGTGTGGTTACAATAACAACAACAACAACAATAATAATAGTTATCGTGACAGTGATAATAATTATAACAATAGTATAAAAACAATAATAATAGCAATAATAATACCAACAATAATAATGATAATGATAGTGATAGTATTAATAATAATAATAATATTAGTTATAGTGATAGTGATAATAATTAGAACAATAGTATAAAAAAATAATAATAGCAATGATAATAACAATGATAATAATGATAATGATAGTATTAATAATGATAATAATAACGATGAAAATAGTAATTGGTATAATAATAATGGTGACAATTCATCATTCGATGTTCAATTTTACTGGGAATTAAGTTTCACTGCTTTTCTATGGATAATATTTTTGATTTAATATCCTGAATTATTAGTTCAAAAAATTTACATGGCTTGGTGTTCTCTTTTATTTTTTATCTTATTATTTTTTTATTTTATCGTTTAACTCATTAAAGTTTTTTTTTAAAATCTTTTAAATAAATCAATTTATATCGACTTAGCTTTTAAAAGTTTATTATCTTGCTAGAATTTATAGCATTGAAAAACCAAATAATCTGCTTTTTTATATTTTAAAAAACATGGTTCGGGAATATGCTAATGTGTGTAACTTCTTCCGTTCGGACTTTTCTCTAGTGGGATACGCAATGGCGTTTAGGATGGAGACATGACTAGGA
>Ga0325414_1003829_pt1 | contig 15705 bp, 10 predicted proteins | sample PopdelMetagenome_8_FD_206183 | JGI IMG/M metagenome (GOLD analysis project Ga0325414, IMG submission 206183) | Populus deltoides microbial communities from Bellville, Georgia, United States - Leaf-PdKOR-R3 | ecosystem: Host-associated > Plants > Phyllosphere > Phylloplane/Leaf | place: USA...
GTAAAATAATAAAAATACCAAATATAACAAGAAAGAGTTAAAAATTTATTTTCTAAAAAAACTAAAAATTACAAATCTGACACAGCTACAGTACCTGCTATGGTAACAAAATCGAAGAAAATTTAAAATGCGCTATTTGTACATGAATTTCCTTATTTTAGGTGACCAATTGCGCTTGGTCCATTTATTTGGCATGGAAATCGAATCCACTACTCTTTCAAAAACTAATTAAATCTCAACAATCTTTTATATACGTGTCCTTTTTTTTCTTTTATAGCTTAGGGATCTCTCTGGGCTCAGCAGAGATTTCTATGGGCTTGGGCCCTTATTTTTATTTTGGACTTAGCCCAATTTAATTTATTTTGTATTTTTAGGTTCCAGGGTAGAACATAACTAATTTGTATTGGGATGCAGAGGTGGAGATTGAATGAACAAAAATAAAAATTTGTAGCATGAGGAAGATCCATCAAAGTAGATAATTGGGATGAAATGAAAGATCAGCAATTCCCTTGTCTTGTCTTATACTATAAATTCTTATTACTCTTGTATTAATACTTCTTTGTATGCGTTTGGTTTTCTAAATAATTCATACTAATATTAACTTTTTACACGATGATGTTTTGTTATTGTCTCCATATTAAAAAAATAAAATAAATTTAGAGATGAAAATAGAATTGTGTTCGATAATAATAAGACATATTGGATATAACACATAATAAATTGCAAAACAATTTTTTATTACTCTTATTACTATCAAACTTGCAATATTTGAAAAATATATAGAGATCACTATTTTTACTTTGATTTATTTATAATGAGTATTATTTTTCTTTAACTAATTCAAAATAGTAACTTCTCCACTCATAAAAATCATAAAAATAGTTATAATCATCATAAAAAAGATAATTCATTATTAAAAAGATAATATAAATTAAGTTATGGTTTATTTAGTCATTAGATCATTTCTCCAAATATATTTAATAATAAAATAGATAATCAAACCAATTATATATGTGTGTGTGTGTGTGATGTGAATAGAACCTATAAACAATATAGGAATGAATAATATTTTTATGAAATTTTATTCTATTAAGCATTTTTTATATAAATTAGCAGAATTTTTCAAAAGGAATTACATAAATTTTATGGAGAATTCTTTCCAAACGAGCAAAAAGTAATATAATTAAGACAAAATAAAAATCTCCTATATATATATATATAAATAAATAAGGATCCAAATTTTATAATTCGATGAACTTTGATGTAGTTCTATTAGTTTCAGATTTTAATAGTATTTTTTTAGCTTATTTTTAAGCATTTATAAAGTTCTCATAATATACTATATAGATTAGGAGTGATTTAAGAAACTTATTTTATATTACTTAGAGTTTTATGTGGTTAATAAATAAAAAATAAAGGAAAAATAGGATTAATCTAATTTTGAAAATATCTTTTTAAGGATTTCTTCATTGTTGTGTTTCTCTTAATTAGAGGTAATTAGGTGGAATATACTTGTTGGAGAAATGTTATAATGTTAATATTGTATTAAGATCGGTGTAACATTTATTTAAAAGTTCTTAAAAAGCTCTAACTTTTTAATATAGTTATGAAATTTTGTGTTAATAACCAAGGGTGGTGACCTTTTCTCTTTCTTATGCCTTTGTAAATTGAGAAAAATAATAATAGAAGATTATAGGAGAAATATACACTCTTAAAATCATGGACCCTTCATCAAGCTTTAAGGGTGAATGATTTCTTCATTCTCGATAATATGCTTATGAAATAAAAGAAAGATAATTGTATTTGCTTCTCCAATTTTTTTTAAAATATATTTATCAACAAAACTCTAAAACAAAATTGTCATATTAAAAATCTAACTTTAACTTAACACCATTAACCCATTTGGGTTTTTAAGTATAAAAATTTTAGTTTTAGAATTTTACAAAAATATTTTTATTAAGAGTTTTGGATAGGCATTGTTTATATAAAATTATGCATATGTGTATTTAACATATTGTATAATTATGTTTTATACATAAATATATTCATATTGTCGTTCTTTATGACCCAACTCCGATCCCCGATCCTTATATACTTGAGGGATGGTATTTGATAAAAGTAACTCCATAGAATTAGAAAAATAATGATTACATATCACATAAATAGGTAAAGGAGCACCACCTAGGTTAATGGTCCTATAAACCTAAAACTAATTTACTAAAGTTTGGGCAGGGGTTAATTACATGGAGGGAAAATAAACTCAATCCACGATACTTCTCCGGCGTCTAGCCTTAAGGCTAGTTGCAATGCACACTTTAATCATAGAAAACATCTTTAGTTATAATACACACAACAAAAAAGTAAAGTGAAACAAAAATGAATACATATGAATTATTTCCTTGGAAAAATGGTGGCCTTAGAACTCGATAGCACATACAATAAAATAACATACATAAGCAAATAATATTCCAATTATTGGGTGTAAAGGATGTAATTCTCAATATTTACCATCTTTTTAAAGCAAGGCGAAACTCCAATCATGATGGAATCAAACATAGACTACACATAAAGTATCATAATCATCAGTGAACCATCCCTCCAACACATACACACACACACATACCATAATCTTAGTGTCTAGACCATACATGTTAGCATATAACCAAGCAAAAACATCAGCATAATTTTGTAATAGGGCAACCAAACCACTTCTCACATAAGCAATGATCAACATCCCAAATTTCAATTCTTTATTATCTTGCTTAATGCCTATATTTATCAGTTTTAGCTTTTTTTTTGGATAGCTTCTAGGCATGCTCAGGCTATTCAACTAGCCTCGTAAACTCTTATATGTCTTTTTTCTCCCACTCTTCCTCATCCTTTGCAATTATATATTATCAAAGTTTAGTTAATCACTCTCAGTATAATGTATTTAGTGAAAATCCGCTTTCAGATTTCTTGAAAGCGAAGAGTGTTTTGATGCGAGTGTATAATTTGCATTCAAAAAAAGTTAAATAGGCAAAGGAAAGATAAAAGGCATAATTTGAAAGAAAATGCACGATCTCATTAATTTTTTTTAAAAAAGCTTAAAAATCTTATGCCAATATCTTAAGTAATGATTATCGGCAAGGTAAAAACATAGCATTAAAACAAAACAAAGCACATTATAAGAATTTATTTTTAAAAACAATTAGGACTTTTTATATCCCTTAGTTGTTCAGTTTTTTCCTTTAGCCAACCTTCTTACAAATTCAGTTGGGATATCTTCTAGGGTGTTTATGGTCAACTAGGGTAGCATTTCATGAGAGTCTTTTATAGTATTAAGGTCTTCATCATGGTTTTTCTCTTCAGATCCTTCTAGATGGTTGATATCAGCATCAATGAGCTTTTTCTTAGGCTCTTTAATTCCTTTTCAGGCCATATCATATAAGCAGGTCATAGAAAGGTTATGTATGAGAGGAATTTCCAGCCCTTCTTTATTAAACTCATGCCTTTTAATTGGGTTAGCATTCTATGAGCTTCTTATATAAAAATCCTTTATAGTCTCAAGGTCTTTATCATGGTCTTTCTTTTCAGATTCTTCTAGATGGTTGATATTAATATCATTGAGCTTCTTTCTTAGGCTCTCCAATTCTTCTTCAGGCCATATCATATAAGCGGGTTATAGAAAGGTCATATGCATGAGAGGAATTTCCAGCACTTTTTTATGAGGCCTATTTAATTGGGGCTAATCTCTTTTCTTTTTTATTCTTAGCATCCCTCTTATAATCTTTCTTACTAGGTTTAAACCCCATGTTAAACATCTGATCAAGGCACTTTATTTTCATCATATTAACCCTCTCAGGCATTCATATGGTTGGGTTATATTAGAATGATAGCCTAATTTAAGAAGCATTTTCAACCATCTTAACAACTTTCAAAATCTAGGGCTTTCTCAACACTGTATTTTCTAGCATCCATTCAACATTCATTATCTCAAAAGCATGTAGATTGCCATCATTATTATCTTTAGTTTCAATATAAGGAAATGCTACATTTCTTATCATTGATAAGACTTATTTAGCCTTCACATTGAACAAGCCTTTATTAATAATAAGTTTTATTCTCTAGAGTAAAAATGATGCCACAACTTAAGCAATGTTAATCCATAATATTCCCAACAACCTGTCTCAGCGACCATTATAAGCTCTGACAATCACGGTAATTGACATCATGTGAGAGACATCAACTAATATCTTATCTAACACATATCTCAGTAACACATTTAAAGCAGAACTATTATCTATAAGCATATTGGTAATTACATATTTTTTGCACCTCATAGTGATTTATAATAATTTGTTATAACCAATTCCTTTAGAGTGAAGTTCATTTTTAATGAAAAATAGATAATTGATGAGCATATTGGTAATTACACATTCTTTGCACCACAATGATTTATAACAACTTGTCATAACCAATTCCCTTAGAGTAAAGTTTATTCTTGAAGAACATGTTATTGATAGCTTGGATTCTATATATATAAAAAAATGTTATATGGAGTCCTTCATAATATTTTGAGGGATATAAGCCCCATTGAAAACCTTTTATAATGCATTGCGATGAAGCTCTAAGCTCAAGATTAATGATAACAATGAGATATAAACAAATGTATTCTTTAGTTGGTTTACTATATTGTACTCACTGTGTTTTATAAGTTTGGAGAACTTATTTGCTTCTTCCTTACTTGTTTGTTGATTTTATCATTTTGGACCAATTCTACTATGTCCTACCATTTAGCCTTTCTTTGTCTCTATAGTTTTTTGGGAGTAAAACATCTCTCATTTTGGGTCAAACCTTTCTACCTCAATATGAAAAAAAGAGTAAAGTTATCAACATGGAATAGGTAACCATAATTATAGGGTAATGCATTATAGTTCCTATTATTTATGTAGAATGACCTAGTCAAGATCATCTTCAACGGTTCTTCCATAGTTGGTTGATATCTATAAAATTCAGCCTTCTTATCTTGACCAGTTATCATTATAGTTTTAGAGCTTTTTTTTTATCACCTTATATTCTCAACATACCCAAGGTTAATATTATTTCCACCATACTGTATAATTCTTCATAATAATCAATATCATGCTCACGTTGCTGATGATTATTGCAAAACTTGCTTATATCCCTTTTAAGTCGTGTTTTGGATGGTGTCATGAAACATTATGCTTACACCAACATACCATGCAACCTTTCTATGATAACTCTCAAGATAACTTTACCTTTATTCTCTCCTCTATAGCATTGACCCCTCCACTTCCATAGGCATAATTTGGAAGTGGTTGGAGTTCACATTAGGTGCTTCATTAAAAGTGATTCATCTCACCTTAATAAGTTGAATAATTTTCTTTTTAAATGCAACACAACTATCAATGTTATGTCCAGTGATACCACCATGGTATCCACAGGTTTGATATGGTTTATACCATTTTAGAAATGATGGTTGTAATAAAATCAATAAAACATAACATGGGCAACTTGGTTAATATATAACAACTTTTAGTACATTTTACTTAATGGTATAAGTAATAATGGCAGTTGTTCTTGGTTTATTTAGAAGTTTCTTTGTGGGAAGTTGTCATTTTGGTTATTAGTAGGTTGATTATTTTGGTTATTGAGTTGGTTTCTAGGGAATAGTATGGGAAAATTTATGTTGGCTATGAAATGGGTAGGTGTTTGAAAATTATTAGTGCTTTGATAATCCTTATTCTTCCTCTTGTAACCTTATTCTTCAATATTATTCACTTATATCTCCTTCTCCATTCCAGCAAAACATTTTTTCTTAGATAGGTCAATAATTTTGCCAACTGTAATAGCTTGCTTAATTCTTTCAACTACAATCATTATGTTGATGAAGTGTTGCGTTGTGGTTCCTACAAGATGCTTAAAGTAAAGAGCTTTAAAAGTGTTAGAGAATAAGTTGGCCATCTCTTTCTCTAACAATAATGAGTTTACTTTAGTAACTTTCTCGCACTATCTTTAGATGTATTCTTAGCCAGATTTTTTTATTTCTTTATTTCATAATCAGCAAGCTGGGTCTATCTAATGTGACATCTATATGTAACTTGCATTGCTTAATAAAAACATTGACTAAGTCCTTCCACCTTTTGATTTTGGTATTGTTCAATTACATATACCAACTGAGGGCAACATCACTTAGACTATATTGAAATAAATGGATCAATAACTTCTCAACATGTACCATTTTAACCATCTTATTATATTATGCCTTGAGGTGAGTCAGTAGGCATTGGGTACTGGTTTACTTTATAAATTTATGTAGTGTTTACAAAGCCATTGAAGGGAGAAACATGTGAAGAACAAAGAAGTTGAACTGTGAGAGCATGTGAAGAATAAAGAAGTTGAACTGATATCATGCAAGACAAATAATCAAGTTGCATATATCTTTACAAAGCCATTGAAGGGAGAAATATTTATCAGATTGAAGTTCATGCTTGGCATGACATTCTTTGATTGAGTATAAAAGGGGAATTTGTTGTGGTAAACTCAATCCAGAAAGTCAAAGGAAGGCAACCACTAACTGCAACCACCAACCACCAGCCGCCTTCACACTACCACCAACTATTTATGTTCATACTTGAAATTTGTTTTTTTTTTACTTTCAGTTTGTGTATAAATAGACAGAGTTAAAACTTATGCTATAGTGTGTGAGAAATGAGAGAGAGACACTAAAAAAAAAAAGAGGGTGTGTTCAAAAAGCTTTTAGTTATTTGTAAGGTTTTTGTTGTTGAAATAAAACAGTATATTTTATGCTCTCTGAGTGTTTTAAAACTATCATAAGTAGTCTCTCTCACCAACACAAATGCGGGTGACGACTGAATCTACCACTGCAAATGTGATGAAATTCGTGGGTTTTGGATGAGCAAAGCGATGAATTGGCCACTAATCTAACAAAAATTATGCATTTGGCTTTATGAAGCAGGTCTATTCCGAGTTTCTGACTGTACTCAGTTTCATAGTTTCAATCGCAATCTTTATGTTTTAACGTACATTAATGAAACTCATCGATTATTGACGATCCAAATCATAATCTGACATCTTGAGGGAAAAAAAAAAAAAAAACGTTTTCTTTTATAGTTCTTGCAGCGAGTCGTGACACGCTGCACCAAAGTGTTGATTTCGGACACAGTTGCTTGCTCAAAACTAATGAATAAAAATCGCACGTTTTAGAGCTCGGTTCTGGGACACACAAAGCACGTCTTTTGGGTCTTTTTTTATTTATTATCTTTTCCATTTAAATTCTCTTCCCTCTTCCTAACTTTACCATAGATCGAACATCATAAACTGTCAACTTTTGAAACTAGAATTTGGAAACAGCCGTTTAATGCAAGTCAATATGACAGTTTGGCTCCGCAATCATGTCACCTTTTTTTGTACATGGCAAGGGACTTTGAAAAAAGTCAAGGAAAATATAAACTTACTGAGTTTTCACGATAGCATAACCAGGAAAAAAAAATTGATGGGCAGAGACTTGAAACTAGAACCGATGTGAAATTCTAATAGAATTAGATTAATAAACACCATAAACGGCAAAGAAGCAATACTATGATGGAGATTGAGGTATGAATGAAAGCCTCGATTTTGAACGGAGCTACGCATCGTTTCACTGTGCAGAAACTCTATCTACTTATTGGTGATCATAAGGATGTCTACCCTACTTGCTGATATTATCTGATATTAATTACAGTTTTGTAAAGTACTAAATTCTTGGATTCCTAATATTCGAAGTACAATATGCATGCCACTTTTTTCCCTCTTTTTTTTTTTTTTTACAATATAGGCATTCTTAGGTACAGGAGCTTTGTGTAGAATCTCAATGTACAAGGCTTTACTGACTTGAAATTGAATTTTATGCAAATTATAATTTCAATAATGTTTAACAACTATATATACTGTGTAGTCAAAAAGCGGTGAGAAGTATTTTGCCCTTATGTTCATTTTCTTTATATTATTTACTCCTAATCATATGCTAATTAAGGTTTAGTAGTCATCAGCAAGCTGTTGTCTTTTAATTTTCGGAGATGCAATGTGAACACTAAGCAGTTTTGAAGATTTGACTACTGTTAATTATTTCAAGAAGATGCAATGTGAACTCTAAGCTGTACATATCATTCTCCATATGAAAAATGCTCTATAAGCATGCGGGGATTTCGTTTCAAAGTCAGATTTGCGAAGAGAATGCATGCGTTTAAAGAGACAAAAATGGACAATGAAATTCAACAGGGACATGGAAAACCAGAGAATGATAAATAAATTGACTACCTGGATCCTGGATTAAACATGTTTTTTTTCCTCTGCCAACTGAAGGAAAGGAGGAAAAAAAGTATACATCGATCCCCAAGGCCTTGTGCGGGCTAGACATGACAGATTTTTGGACAAGTATATACTCTTAAGGTAATAACATATAACGTAAGCACATCTATAGAGAGAGACAAAGACATAGCACACATAAGTCATTGGCATATATAGGCATAGCTCCCATTAACTTGTTACACTGATGAATATGTACCGCAGAGCAGATGATCTCATGAAAATCAAGAAAGAATGTTAGGGAAGAGCTATAATGATCTCTCATGCATGAAAGAAGCAAACCCTAATTTGTTTTATGTACCACATGGGCTTGCCGGGTGACAATTTAAGATTTCCGCAAGAGTCGTCGAGAATGGAAAGTTTGCACTGTGTGCGATTGTTGATGGTTAATTTCAACAAGAAAAGAAAGCGACTTATTGCAAATCATGAACAGCAATAAATTCCAAGCCAGAGATATCATGAAACAAGCAAGAATTGAAAGCCCAAAGAAAAAAGTTATAATTACAAAACTTGAACAAACATATATAGCTAGAGAGAGATGCGATCAAAATGATAAGGATCTATTCAAAACAACGAATACAAACATAGGCACATAGCACCATCGTGGTTTCTTCAAAAATATATAAAATCATAAAAATACCGATAGAAGTTTGACATATTAAAGCAAACTAGAGAGTAATATATTTAGCATAAAAAGAAGATAAGAAAGAAAGAACAAATTGAAAACCCTTGTAGAGATTTGCTTGATCTAGCAAATTAAAGATCGGACCGAGACGCTTGATTCCCCTGAGTAGTTGGTGGATCCTTCGGTGAAAAAGACCCTTCAATATTCATAACAAAGAGATTTCAAGGTGAAAAGGCAGCTGGTTTATTTTTCTCAGAAGAGAAAACCTTCCCTTTCCTTCTTCTTCTTCTTCTTCTTCTTCTTCTTCTTCTTCTGCCTTTCCTCGTTTTGGTTTTGGGATATGAAGTTGATGGTAAGTGATAAAGGAGTGGTGGGTGGATGAGGTAGTGGAGGTGATGAGGGGGTAATGATGATGGTGGTGAAGAGAAAGTGAGAAGGGCGAAGAGGAGGAGGAGGGCATGATGATTGATGTTGGGCTATATTGTTGAAGAAAAATCCAAGATATTGCGTGCCAATTCCTCAGAGAAATTAAGAGAGAGACACAGACTCTCTCTCTCTCTCTGTCTCTCTTTCTCTCTCTCTCTCTCTATATGGAGAGAATTATCACGAAACCCATGGTGCTTGCTTTTCATGCCCCAGCTCTCTACTTATCTAAGAAAAGGACCCATTATTATGTTTTTTATGGAAATAATTATCAGATACATTTCACTTGTTTTGGTTTTAGCTACATCTTCCAATCACATAGGTGCAAGCTGTCGCCTTGACATTAGAAAAAGAATAGGCTTAAATGTCACGAATTTTTCTGATCAAGGGTTCGGCATAAGGGTAAATGATTGGACTTTAGCCCTAGGCATGCAGAACTGGTGTCATACATGAAAATTTCTTGTGCTCCATTCTTTGTTAGTTAGTATTTTACTAACTACAGTAAAAGGCTGTTCGTGACTGTATGCGGAATGGAATATACGAAAATTACTGATAGTAAGTTTTATTGGGCCTAGCTAAAGATAAGAATTTTGCAGGAGGGTCGCAGATTTTACTCGTAAGAAATAAAGAATGTCAGTGGAATCATATATATATATATATATATATAGAGAGAGAGAGAGAGAGAGAGAGAGCTCGGGAGTCAGGACTGACAGAGAGAGAGAGGTATAAAAAACGAAAGAACATATGTGGGGGAGAGAGTTTTTGGTATATCGAGGGAGAATGTGTGGCCTTGTGGGTACATTTGGCTTCCCTGCAAAAGCACTCTGGTAAGAAATAGGACTCGGGACAAAAATGTTTTTTTTCTGTTCCTTCCTCAAATGCATCTCTCTTTCACTATATATCTGTCAAGGAAAGTTTTACTAGCCCTTTAATTCTCGCTTTTGGAAGTTTGAATTAAGGATTACAGCAAAGCATGAGATTCCCATGGAAGCATTTTTTGAATTGTGTCACCTCAGGATACTCGAACCCATTTGAAGATCTTTAATTAAGCTAGATACTGCAAATACTATCCGTTTCTTCCTCACAGAAAGATTCCATCTTTCTGATCTTTTTCTCTTCTTTTTTAATTTCTTAATTTCCCCTCAGCAATCCCTTTTCTCTTTGGGCAAGCTTGATTGCATGAGAATATCCCATCATTACGTTTTAATTAGCTTATAACCTACATAAACAAGCCACTTCCATGTACCTTACTTCTTCAAGGTTAGGTTTGGACTTTGAAACTTGATCAAAACATTTGGATTTTTGCACCCTCTAAGTCCATTAAATTACCTCACATGTTACTAGTATTTCCAAGATATGGTAAGAAAAGTTTAACAAACAAGCTTCGGTGTGTGCATATATACATTCTAGACAAAGGTACCGTGCATTATTCTCACGGAAGATTCAAACCAAATAAAATTTTGAAATGCTCATGATCATCGAGAATACACAAATACTTGACCAAAAAGTAAAGAGGCCACAATGTATCTATTTATAAAAAATAAAAAATAAATAAATTCCCTAACTTCCCTTGCAAGAGAAGGTAACTGCCGAGGAAAAAAAAGGCTTTGGACGGAAGAAAAAAGAGGTCGAACATGTATGAAGGTGGTGATAGAGAAAAGAAGAATCAATTCCAAAACTATAATACTTCATCCTGTTTATCCTAAATTAGATTTTTTTTTGAACAAATATTAATAAAAGCTCTTGTTTGATTTCATAAATTAAAAAAAAATCCGCAATGAAAACCAAAACATATGATAGAGTAAATTAAATAGATTTCATTGACATTAAGAATTGCACGAAACAAAAAAAAAAGTGAAATTTTAATATTTTAATTGGTTCAAAGTGAAATTAAAAAAAAAAACAAATAGTGCAATATTCATAAAAAAACAAAATCAACATGAGAGTATCCCATACAACATACATGAGAAAGAGGAGAAATATTATTTTATTTAAAGTGGAGAGTAAGAGTTATTAGAGGGGACAAGAATTTTTTGCTTTTTTTTATAGGAGAGAATCAATTAATTGGAAGTATAAAAAAGATTCTTGAAGTTTTTACTAGCTTTTTTGGAATCAAGAAACTTTTATTCATTGTCTTTTCTAGAATCAAGAATATCACATACACTTAAATTTGTTTGGAAAATCTCATATTAATTCTTAAATACTGGGTTTTGTTCGTGCCTCAATTAAAGTGTCACGTTTATACTCATGTTGAAGAAAGGAGAGACATGAATTATATTCCTAGAAATGTTCCATACGAAAGTAAAATTCCTAAAGTGATGACGTTTTGGATATTTTTAATTAATTAAACTTCACCTCATCAATATTCAAGTTTTAACTAGCTTTATTAATGATTACAAGGATACAATCATCCTTCAAAGATTCGAGATTTTTAATAAAGAATTTCATATTCCAACCCAAAAAAAGATAAATGAAAATTCATGAGGATTTGAAGAATGATCATCTTGATTATGGAGTTCAAAATCCATTGAACCAAATGAACTTATTTTAGTATTTTCTCTGAAATATTTGAATCAAATTTACCTTGTATTTTAAGGCTAATTAGAAACTTAAGATTTGAGTAGCAGAAATAAAATCATTTATTCAATTTTATTATTTCAAAAGCTTTAAACAACATAAATAAATTCTACAGTTAATTAAAATTAAAATGAGAGATTTTTATAAAATTACAAATCACACTAAAAGGAATGAGATTTGTTTCAGAATTGATGTGTTAAAAAACAATTCCAATAACACCCTCTTCTCTCCATTTTATTCTATCACTTGTGATTGGAATACATATATTTTTTTTATATAGAGATGACAGCAAGTTTAATGATGTATTTTCACTCATTCAAGTCACATGAATTCCATAATTTTAAAACTTATTTCAAAAAAAAAAAATCCAATTCCCAAATCAACTCAATACAATTTATGTAAATAGTTAAAAGTAATGTTGGAAACTAAATACAATTTATGTTTATATATTGTCCAAATAATATACAAACTTGAGATAATATTCTCTGCATCGCTTTTCGACTCGATGGAGTATCTACCCATACATTTACTGTTTGAGACAAAAGTTGAAGGTTTAGTCTAATATAGATGGATGTATCTATTCGAGAGGTTAGGCATTACACATGCATCATAATTAAAATTTTATTGTTTTTGTTTTTTTGCATATTTCAAAACATTCATTTAATTCCATGCAAATACATGTTCGACCTTAAGAGAAAATTAAAAAATAAGGTGCATATTGGGGTTCAATATGCGAGGCCTATGTTGTTAAAGAAATCTCAACATTTATCTCGTACTATTTTGAGTCTCAATTAAGAACAAAAATCAACCGCGTTTCATGGCATGACGATGGTGAGGAAGTGTCTTGGTGTGGAAACTTGTTAATATTCTCCCATCATAGATGATGTATGCCAAAAAATGATGTGAATGAAAGATATTTGTCAGAAATAGAATTACATAAGCACAAAATTATATGTTATTTAACTTTGATGAATTGAGATATTTTATTCAGTAAGTATACTACTTAACATATTATTTTTTAACAATTTATCTCTTATAATATCATAGAATGATGCATTATTGAATTCTTCGTAAACAACATCATCAATATTTATTGTCCCAAAACCCACTGCTGACTAAAACCCAAATCTTTCAATTACAAGATGAATAATTTTTTACGTGGTTCAGAACACATGTAAGTACTTTTATAATTATTCTTATCTCTCGGGAAACTTTCTTTACACATTTATTGTTAACTATTCATAGTTGTACTTCATGTATCAAGTTTATCAATTAGGAGACAATGCTAGTGTTATCTTGTCTTTACTAAGTGTGGATCCCGAAAGAGAGGACATGTATTTCATACTAAAGAATATGGGTAGGGTAAAGAGACATATAATAGTGAGGTTTGTGTTAAGGGATCGACTTCTAATGAGTTTGAAGTTAACTATTATGGGAAGTTGGAAAAGGTCATTGAATTGCAATGTCTTAGCAACCATAATAGAGTATTTTTATTTAAATGTTATTGGCATTACACCACTAACAGAGGAATCATAGTAGATCCTCATCATGGTTTGGTTGAAATTAATTTAAAGGCTAAACTTCACAACGTCGACGATGTCTTTATTTTCACCAAGCAATACCAGCAAGTTTATTACACACATACTCTCATTCCTTTAAAAAGGATCGTTTAAGAGTTGATTAATTATCTGTAGTGAAAACCAAACCTAGAAATCGTGTCGAGGTTATTTAAGATGGCAACGATGAATTAATTGTGGGAGATGATATCTTTCAACTTGATAGTTAGTTCATCCATATCGAGTTGCTCTGTTTAATGACTTAAAAAAATTCAAATTTTTGCATCACCAAGAATATTTTTTTTTATGTTGACGCAGAAAAGTTGAATGATGTTTTGAGCTCCAATAGATATACACAAGTTGATGAAGATGACAACGAAGAAATCAACATAGAAGATTGCAATGGAGATGAGGACAAGTGAATTGACAAAGAAGAAAATTCTAATTAATTTGCACAATACGAATCTTTAATGCCATAAACTATAATGTAATATTGTGGATGAAATTCACTTCAATGTAATGACAATGATGTTAATTTATTATTGTGACAAGGAAATATTTATTTTATTATTATGATGTGAACTAGTATTATTGTGTTGTGTGTGCAACTGTGATGGACAGAAAAGGAATATAGATAAAATTTTGCATCGCACACTGTTTTAAACTGATAAAAATACCGACAGATTGTACATTACATACAGGTATATATACCGATGGATGTGTCCGTCGATATGTTTCAATGCCTATGGGAACTGTTCCTCTTCTCACTGACACTGTTCATAGTATTCATTACATACAAGTATACTGATGGAATGTATCCATCAGTATATTTTAGAAACTATGTGAACTATTCACTTCTCAATGCGTTGATAATTAATGTTTTAACTGCTCATTTTTTTTTCCAATGGCATCATCGATGGAATGATAAGTTGTCGGTAATATTTGGAGGTGGCTTTCTAAAACTTTTTGTGCAAGTCAAAAATTTCCATTTGACCTTACCAGTATAATGAAAAGTCATCGGTAATTCCATCGGTAAAACTAAATTAAAAGACTAGAATTAGAACAGACAAAGCTTCATCTTCTCTTCTTTCTTCTTCTTTGTTCTTCTCTCATAGATCTATTTCTCTCTCTCCTTCTCAGTCGAAATTATGCATTCTCTTCTCTTCTCATCCTCAAATATGTTGTCTTTCTTCATTTTCCTCCCCTTATTTTTCTCATTTTTTTGGGTTTATTAACAATCTCTTTTCTTTTCTTTTGTTTTTCTTTTTTGTTTTATTTTTAATTACCGGCCGAAATTAAGCACACCATTAAGGTAATAATTTTTCATTCATTTTTCTTTCTTTTTTTTGTGTTTTTTTGCATTATTTTTTTTGTCATTATGTTTGTTCATTTTTGTGTTCTTAATAATTTTATGAATTAATAAATGTGTTGACTTTTAGTTGTTATTGAAATAAGATTTTCAATATTTTGTTGAGTTTTAGTTTTTTTTTCCAATTTGTTGTTCAATTTCAATTAAATATGCAGGACTAATTTTAATTAATATTGTAATTATTCCATTTGGAATAAATTTTTGTAAATTTATGATTAAAAATATTATCACTTAGAAGCATAGTTTTAAAACCCGGCTAGGCCTGGCCGACCCGGGCTGGAACTGGGCCGAGTGGGTCGGCCGGGTTGAAGAAAAAACAGGGGAATGAAAAACCCGGTGTGACTCGACGGGTTGACCAGTGAGCTGGTCAACAACCCAGTTGCAACCCGTTGACTTTTTTTTACTAAAACGACGTCGTTTTGATTTTTTTTAAAAAAGAATTAACCCGGTCAAAACCCGGAACTCGGGCCTTGGACCGGGCCGGATTTAAAAACTATGCTTAGAAGTAATTATATTGAATTTTAGTTGTTATTGTAATAAGTTTTGCATTATTTTGTTGAAAACCGCATGTCGATCGATGCATGATTTTTAAGGTTTTAGGTTAGTATTAACTTAATTAATTTTTATGTTAATTTGGTTAGTTTTATTAAAATTACTAAAATTTTTATTTTATATAAAATTTTACTTCAAAAGAAAATTTAAATGAGATAGTGTTTATAATAACACTACATACGAAGAGGATTTGAAAGAATTACACTACAATAAAAGAAATCAATAAATAAAAC
>Ga0325414_1003830_pt1 | contig 15703 bp, 6 predicted proteins | sample PopdelMetagenome_8_FD_206183 | JGI IMG/M metagenome (GOLD analysis project Ga0325414, IMG submission 206183) | Populus deltoides microbial communities from Bellville, Georgia, United States - Leaf-PdKOR-R3 | ecosystem: Host-associated > Plants > Phyllosphere > Phylloplane/Leaf | place: USA...
ATCTACTCACTGAGTTGTTGAACTCACCATCTCATTATTTATCTTTTCAGGCTTATAGCTTGATAGCAGGTTACTTTTGTTGAACCTTCCGAACCTGCTTTTTGGTTGTAATTTGTATCTTCCTTTTATGTCAAGTTAGTGCGTCAAAACTATGAATTATATTAACTCTTGTATTAAGACAATTTAATTATATTATGAAGTTAATTTTGTTATTAATGCTGCGTTGAACTCTGATTGAGTTAGGATAAGTTTGTGTGTAAGTTTGGGTTTGCATAGGTATGGAACCTTGGAGGGGAACCTTGCCTATGTGCCGGTCATGGATCCGGGATTCAGGTCGTAACAAACAGAGACCAACTTTTTGCTGGGGAGATTCCAGCTCCGTTTGCTTGATAATGGAAATCTTCTTATTATGGTCTATTTAAGAAATGTTTCTGTAAAAACCTAAGACCGTACTTGTATATATATTTCTTGTTATTGTATTACTTTGTATGTGTATATTGAATGTTATCTATTCATTGAGTTTTTGAACTCGCCCTCTTATTATTTATTCTTTTCAGGTTTATAGCTTGATAGCAGATTATTTTTGTTAGACCTTCAGAACCTACTTTTTTTTGTTGTAATTTGAACATTTTTCTTTATGTCTAGTTAGTGCTTAAAAACTATGAATTTATATGAACTCTTGTATTAAAACAATTGAATTATATATATTATAAAGTTAGTTTTGTTGTTACTGCTGTGTTGAACTATGATTGACTTATTTGAACGATAAGTTTGTATGTAAGTTTGGGTTCGAATAGGTATTAAATCTTGAAGGGAACCTTATTTATGTGCCGATCATGAATCTGGAAATCGGGTCGTGACATATTTCTAATAATTTCTCTTTTTTGAACACCCCTTAATTTCTTCACGTTAATATTGGAAAACTAGACCGTTGAGATTTACAATTTTCTAAAGCTTTAATTACTTTTACTTCATTAATTTATTCATTTGATACGCGGATAGTTGGAGACTCAATTTTTCTTCCAACTGTAATACTCATTAATGTATGAGTTCATGAGCAATGGAAGTCTATCAAGTTCTATTTTTCAAGACGCAAAACCTGGTTGGAAGAAAAGAATCCAAATTGACTTTGGAGTTGTAAGAGGACTTTTGTGCTTGCATGAAGAGTGCAGCAATCAGATTATCCATTGTGATATCAAGCCCCAGAATATACTTCTTACAATGCAAGGATATCTGACTTTGGTTTGGCAAAGCTTTTGTTGCTGGATCAGAGCCAAACCTATACTGCCATCAGAGGGACAAAAAGGTATGTTGTGTTGAGATTTGCCATTAATGGGCAATGACTTGTGCAACCTACCCTAAGAAGAGAGGGTTGCCATTGTCAATGGTAGTTGCACCAACCATTGACAAAATGGTGCAACCCATGTGTAGCCACCTTTGTTGAAGAAGAGCTGGAGTTGGTGGCACCATTCATGTCTATAAATAGAGGTATACGTGAGAGGGCAAAAGGTGTAGAAAGTGTGGTGAGTTTGTGCAAGAGAGTAGAGAGAAAGAGAGAGCTGCAATGGCAGCAGCTGCAAGAGCAGCAATGAGAGTTGATGAGTTGAGTAGAGTGGATGTAATCCTCCTCCTTTACATGTATTTATTGTAACCCTTTCTCTATCTCTAATACAATGACTCTCTCTTATGGATGTAGGCGATTGCCGAACCACGTTAAATATTGTCTCAGTGTGCTTAAGCCTCCTATGAGCAACTATCAATATACCACCGGTTCGCGCATGAGGGAGCCGGAATCCCCAACAATTGGTATCAGAGCATATGGTTTAAAGGGGTGTTTGATTTTTGCTCAAAAATGAAAGTTTTCAAAATTGTGTTTTGACTATACCACTGTGTAGAGGAGGAAGAGATGAAGCCACTGGTGAAAACAACGTCGAAATTGGACGTCGGCATCGTTCTCACGCGCCGTCACGCGCCGGCAAGGTTGCTGGCCACGTGCACAGACGCGCGCCACGCGTCACACGCGTCTTCTTCGCCCGGATGAGCTGACCCGACCCGAATACCAGACGACTCGACCTATGTGCCAGACCCAGATAAGGATGACATCATCATGACGTAAGCATGACGCCAGCATGCACAGTTGGCATGCTATGGTAACGTCCAGTCAGCAGACATACCATCATCCAGTCATCAGACACGTCAGCAAAGTGGGACTCACCTGCCACGTCATCAGCGTGAGCCTAGCCGAGCTGAGCCGAGATGTGTTGGAACCGAGCCGAGCCGCGAGCTGAGGGATACGATTCTGTGTAGCGGAGTCTACGTGCAACCGGATCTGAGATTGAATCTGGGCCGCTAATTAGGCCAGAATTGTTTTGATCAAATCTTAGCCGTCTGAAATGCAATTTGGATGATTTCAGACTTGTTTCCAACTAATTTATCATTCCGGATGCAATGGTATGGTCCGATCATTGAGATTTGAGACCAAAAGTGGTGGTGGTGAATTATTAAGACAGATTGCCCGATCAGGAAGCATCTAATTGTCTTCATGGTGGTCGTTAGAGATGAAGAAGAAGAAGGTGCACATGTTTACCCAATTACATGTGCTGAATTGCTAAGTGGGGAGAATTTTAATTGCTTTGAAGGAAGGCAAAATTGGGACACTCGGGACACCCAATCAAGTGGACAATTAGAGGTGTAGAGTGAAAATTGATTAAGACCAATCATGACGAATCTAAGCACTGGTAGTCTCACTAGATATTGAGAAATCATGTATTAAACCAGTATATTCCAGAACACTTGTAAAGGAAAGCCGCAACAAAGCTAGCAAATGGTTGTTTACACGAAAAGACAGTACGATGAATAGATATGGCCTAAGAAGTTCTGGCTAGGAGATTGGGTTTTAAGCGGGACCAGTGTGACCCCTCCAATCTTTCCTGGGAACTTGCTTAGTGGAAGGATTATCCATACGGTACTATTTTCGTATATATAGCAGTTTGTAATGAAACGGTTGAAGACTAGCAGGATGACGGCACAAGGGAACAGTTGGGTTCCGTATGATCAAGGATCTGATGAAGTGGTGATTTCTCCAAAGAAGTTAGATTCGGTGACTGTGATTTCTCGAGGGGAGAATTGATGAAGACCCTGATAATGGAAGAGGAATACAGCAAGGGGATAAAGATTGGCACCCTATTTTGACTTGGACAGGTGTTATGACAGGATGAGCTGCTGTCAAACATAAGCAAGGAATAGGGAGAAATCTGGAGAACAGAAATTGCACGAGGGCACACGGAGATTGTGCAGGAGTACCCGTAGGATCCAACGAGGTACTGTAATGAGACAACAGGTGCAAGGAGAAGAAGTGTTCCCAGATGAAGCTCAGAGCAGAGACTGTTAAAGTTTGTACAACAAGAAGTCTCTTATGCTCTTGATGAAGACAACAGGCGAAGACCTTTCCAATGCATGCAAGGATGGAAAGAGAGCTGTTGCAGAGGCACCTAATTGAGGGGGTGCAAACGTCTGTGATAAAATGCGACCACCTATGAAAGGTGAAGACACCTTAGATGGAAGGTGTGTGAGGGCCATGATAGGAGCCCGGATCAGACCGCCCCATGACAACGGGCGAAGACACCTTAGAGAAGGTGTGAGGGCTGCAATAGGAGCCCCATTTCAGACCGCCGCATGATGACGAGCGAAGACACCTAAGGAGAAGGTGTGTGGGCCACGATATGAGCCCAGTTCAGAACAACCCCAGAGCCAATGTGATGGCTAGATATGAGTGGACAGGTGTATAGCCAATGAAGTGGCTATGATGAGTATGAAGACAAATGCAGGATTGACTTTCATGGATATTGCCCCCATGCTAAAGATCAATGAGCTAGAAGACATTTGCCTTGGACAATAAGTGTGTGACTTGTGGAGCATTAAGACGCGGCTGCTATGAAGAAGCAGAGGACATGCGCAGGTTCCGGGAACAAGTTGACTCTTGTCATGGTGGTGAGCTCGGTGAAGGCATTGTAATACTCAGTATCAAGACATATATGGATCAACCTTTAATGGGCTGCCCCCATAGGTGAAGGTGGAGAGCTACCTGGACTCTTGAGACTAAGAGCAAGAGACTCACGGAGAAGTAAGGCGTGGTTCCTAGGGTGGAACAGAGGGCAGGCGCAACTCCTGGATGAGTAGACTCTTGAAAGAGTGGTGAGCTCGTGATCCTATTGAGATACTCAGATAATGACTGTCGCACTTGGAAAAAGAAATTTCCATTCGAGGGGGTGTTGTAAGCCTTGATGTAAGACTTGATGAATCATTCTGAACCGAGCATGGTTGATACGCTCGAAGGGGAATGTTTTCCCAGAGACAAGCGTTAACACTCTTCAGATGTGATGTGGGAGACCATCTGGTTGTAGTGATCCTTTTGTGTGAGAAAAGGTGTGCTTTGGTGACTCTGGTGATTGAAAGGTATGGCGAGTACCTGTAAACTTGGCCACAGATGGTCTCGGAATGGTAAGCTTGGAAGAGCTGCAGGATGCAAGCTTGTGCTGAAGAAACAAGAGGACAATTGCCCATATAAATGTCAAAGGGGGTGATTGTTGAGATTTGCCATTAATGGGCAATGACTTGTGCAGCCTACCCTAAGAAGAGAGGGTTGCCATTGTCAATGGTAGTTGCACCAACCATTAATAAAATGGTGCAACCCATGTGCAACCACCTTTGTTGAAGAAGAGCTGGAGCTGGTGGCACCATTTATGCCTATAAATAGAGGCATATGTGAGAGAGCAAATGGTGTAGAGAGTGTGGTGAGTTTGTGCAAGAGAGTAGAGAGAAAGAGAGAGCTGCAATGGCAGAAGCCTTGCTGCCATTGCAGCAGCTGCAAGAGCAGCAATGAGAGTTGATGAATTGAGTAGAGTGGATGTAATCCTCCTCCTCTACAAGTATTTATTGTAACCCTTTCTCTATCTCTAATACAATGACTCTTTTCCGGGATGTAGGTGATTTGCCGAATCACGTTAAATATTATCTCAGTGTGCTTAAGCCTCCTATGAGCAACTATCAGTACACCACCGGTCCGCGCATGGGGGAGCCGGAATTCCCAACATGTTGCACCTGAATGGTTCAGGAACATTCCCGTCACTGTGAAGGTGGATGTGTATAGCTATGGTGTACTTCTGCTAGAGATCATTTGTTGCAGAAGAAATGTGGAGAGCAAAGCAACCATAGAAGAACAGGCAATTTTAACAGACTGGGCATATGACTGTTATCGTGAAGGGACATTGGATGCCCTCGTTGGATCTGATACCGGAGCCTTAGATGACATAGAAAAGCTAGAGAGGTTTCTGATGATTGCTTTCTGGTGTATTCAGGAAGATCCATCTCTCCGACCCACCATGAGGAAAGTTACACAGATGCTTGAAGGAGTAGTTGAAGTGCCTGTTCCACCATGTCCATGCCCTCTTTACGCAGCAAGTTAAATCAGCTTTGTAGCGTTGCCAGCACTACTATCTTTCACTAGAAACCTTTTCTTGATTATTGGCTTTTTCACCGGTGTCTTGTCCACCATAAGTTATTCACTGTATGATGATTAGTGCTTGTCAATTCTGTTTTGTCTGCTACTACAAAAGGCAGACAAAAAACAAAAGTCTTGGTCAAGAGATGCTTTGTTTGTTTTGGGGCTTTCTTCTCCAGGAAATGCTTAGTGATTGACCTGTAAAAACCTGTGCTCTCTTCCATGCGAAGTTGGATAAAGCTTTTTACAGTAGCTATAGATATTTGATGCAAAGGGGGGAATGTAGGACTAGATATTCTCATGAATCTATTGGATGGGCGGTTCTATCAGGATAGGCACAGCTGATAGCTACATAATGCACTATAAACTGTAAAACCCATCATCATCACCTGTATCAATTATTTGGCACTAAAATTTTAAGTTTTCACTGTCACAGGCATTAGAAATTTTAGTCTTCTCATTTTCTATCATATCCAATGTAAAATAATTTTCCAATTCAGAAATGATGATGCACAAGTTGTAACCAATTTTCATTTCTCTCCGTTGTCACTTCATCAGTGTCTTGTTTTTACTGTTGTTTGCATGATGATATTTTCACAAAATGAACCTCATCCTGGGTTAAATTCCGGGAAAGATTATCCAAGACGGTACATAGTTGGAATATCTGGTAACCACTTTGATAAAAATCTACTATATAAGCATTTGTCTTGATTGAAAATGGACAGAGGAATCCGCGACTCAGACCCAACTCTGGTGAGACTATAAGGATTATAACCAAGTAGATTGACAGGTAACTTCTACCATTTATGTAGGGTTAAAAGTCTTGCTATGGTATACCATGAGCATACTCTAGTCTGTAATTCATGAAAATTCAGAGAAAATACCATTGCCAAGAAAAGGCCCTAGAAGACTTGTGTTTGGCCTCAGGCTCCACCCTTCTCTTTCCCGTAGGTTATTTAATGACCGTGCCTTAACTTAGTTTGCCTCATAGTTTGGAGTCATCATCTTTTGCAATGGCCTTTCCTATCCTTCATCTTTCCTTTTCCTTGCTCATTATGCTACCTCCTTTTGCTGTTGCTCAAACTGGTGGTAATATAACTGTGGGTGCTTCCCTTTCTACTTCTGAAAACACCTCATGGCTTTCACCTTCTGGTGACTTTGCCTTTGGCTTTTATCAACTTCATGGCAACAAAGATCTCTTCTTGCTTGCCATATGGTACGATAAAATACCAGACAAAACCATAATGTGGTATGCAAATGGAGATGAACCTGCACCAACAGGGTCCAAGGCAGTGCTGACTGCCAATCGCGGGATTTCACTTACTGACCCTCAAGGCAGAGAGTTGTGGAGATCCGAGACAATCATTGGTGTTGTTGCCTACGGTGCCATGACTGACACAGGCAACTTCGTGCTTCGAGATCGTGTTTCTGTTAAGCTGTGGGAGAGTTTCAAGAATCCTGCTGACACTTTACTGCCTTCACAGGTCTTGGACAGGGGGATGACCCTTTCTTCTCGCCAATCAGAAACCAACTTTTCTAAGGGAAGGTTCCAGCTTAAACTTAGAGATGACGGGAATCTTGTGCTAGCAACAATAAACCTGCCTAGTGATTATACTAATGAACCTTATTATAAAAGTGATACCGATGGTGAGTTGGATTCATCGAGTCCTGGCTATCAAGTGGTCTTTAATGAGTCAGGATACCTGTATATATTGAGGGAGAATGACCAAATATTCTCTCTAACACGGAGAGTAACTGCCTCCACTGGCGACTTCTATCACAGAGCAACTCTCAACTTTGACGGAGTTTTCACCCAGTATTATCACCCAAAAGCATCTACAGGCAATGAAAGGTGGACACCAATTTGGTCTCAACCAGATAATATTTGCCAAGCAAGTTTTGTTAGTGCTGGCAGTGGAACCTGTGGGTTCAACAGCGTCTGCAGGCTGAATTCAGATGGAAGACCAATCTGCGAATGCCCTGGAGGATACTCGTTACTCGATCCAAATGATCAGTATGGAAGTTGCAGACCAAACTACACACAAAGCTGTGAAGAAGATGAGGTGGCTCCCGTGGAAGATTTGTACGATTTTGAAGAACTTACAAATACAGATTGGCCAACATCTGACTACGCTCTCTTGCAGCCTTTCACTGAAGAAAAGTGCAGACAGTCTTGCTTGAATGATTGTATGTGTGCTGTTGCTATTTTCAGATCTGGTGATATGTGTTGGAAGAAGAAGCTACCACTCTCGAATGGAAGAGTAGACCCCAATCTTGATGGGAAGGCTCTTCTCAAAGTCAGGAGAAGTCATGTCAATCCACGAAGTCCTTACTCCCCTAACAACAAAAAAGACAGAGACGGTTTGATCCTGGTGGGATCTGTGTTTTTGGGCTGCTCTGTGTTTGTGAACCTTTTGTTGGTTTGTGCAATTTGTATGGGTTTTTTTTTCATCTACCGCAGGAGAACAAAGAGAATTCCTCAGAAAGACGGTGCCGTCGAAACAAATTTGCGGTGTTTTACTTACCAAGAGCTTGCAGAAGCAACAGAGGGGTTCAAGGAAGAGTTGGGAAGAGGAGCATTTGGAGTTGTTTACAAAGGGGTAGTGCATATAGGGTATAGCATTGTTGTGGCTGTGAAGAAGTTAAATAATGTGGCGGAAGATAGGGTGAGGGAATTCAAGACGGAAGTAAATGTGATCGGCCAGACCCATCACAAGAACCTGGTTCGGTTGCTGGGATTCTGCGAAGAAGGAGATCAGCGGTTGTTGGTGTATGAGTTCATGAGCAATGGAAGTCTATCGAGTTTTATTTTTCAAGATGCAAAACCTGGTTGGAAGAAAAGAATCCAAATTGCCTTTGGAGTTGCAAGAGGACTTTTGTACTTGCATGAAGAGTGCAGCAATCAGATTATCCATTGTGATATCAAGCCCCAGAATATACTTCTGGATGAATATTACAACGCAAGGATATCTGACTTTGGTTTGGCAAAGCTCTTGTTGCTGGATCAGAGCCAAACCCATACTGCCATCAGAGGGACAAAAGGGTATGTTGCACCTGAATGGTTCAGGAACTTTCCCGTCACTGTGAAGGTGGATGTGTATAGCTATGGTGTACTTCTGCTAGAGATCATTTGTTGCAGAAGAAATGTGGAGAGCAAAGCAACCATAGAAGAACAGGCAATTTTAACAGACTGGGCATATGACTGTTATCGTGAAGGGACATTGGATGCCCTCGTTGGATCTGATACCGGAGCCTTAGATGACATAGAAAAGCTAGAGAGGTTTCTGATGATTGCTTTCTGGTGTATTCAGGAAGATCCATCTCTCCGACCCACCATGAGGAAAGTTACACAGATGCTTGAAGGAGTAGTTGAAGTGCCTGTTCCACCATGTCCATGCCCTCTTTACGCAGCAAGTTAAATCAGCTTTGTAGCGTTGCCAGCACTACTATCTTTCACTAGAAACCTTTTCTTGATTATTGGCTTTTTCACCGGTGTCTTGTCCACCATAAGTTATTCACTGTATGATGATTAGTGCTTGTCATTTCTGTTTTGTCTGCTACTACAAAAGGCAGCTCTGTACATAAGTAACGCTGTAGTCGATGCATGTCCTAGTTTCCAAGAACTGTGGTTTGATAGTTATAGCTGTTATAGTTTTGCTTTACAGTGCTCCTGCAAGATCATATAAATCTGGTGTGTCATTCTCTTGCATTCTACAAGATCATATTCTTCATACATGCCATAAGTACGTACCTTCCTTAATTATTCATCAGATTTACAAAAAAAGAGCAAAGGCAACGTTGTGTGTGCTTGAGGCTGGTTATAAGATCTGTCGCAGCAGGTTGGATACTTATTGTTGTGAAGATGCAATTACTGGGCTCTAATTCTTGCTATTATGTTCATTGTAGGAGGTTAATTCACTTTAAAGAAACTTAATAATGAATATGTCCAACAATTAGTTACTGCAGACCATGTGAAGCAAGCGCTGACTTTTAAGGTTGCTGGATGCTGTTGCTGCTGTTTTCAGCATTGCTCAGCATAGAAAGACAGGAAAGTAGCATGCCTAATTGGCCATTAATCTTTCTTCTTTTCAGTGGCCACAACTTCACAAGCAACATGTCAACATAAATGAAGTGGTTGGCTGAGATACCAAGTATGATTTTATAACACATATTAATTTAATTATGAAAATTAGATAATAAAATTTAAATTATTGACTGTTTAATTTTTATACCACACTAATTAAATTTATGACTGTTTAGTTATTAAGTTTTGATATCAAACCAATTAAATTAAGAATTTAAATTATTAAGTTAGACTTCAATAATTTTATATTACTTAATTTTTAGGATCAAATCAATGATGTCTTTAGATTCTGCAGAATTTATTTTTACAAAGAATTTATTTTGTTCTTGCAGTTGTAAGGGGAGGTCACTTTCTTGACGCATGAACTCATGCTAGGCTGGTTTGGTGATCCTCCATTAATTTGAACTTGAACTTGGCAGAATATATATAAGGTGCTCTCCGTTGAATTGAATACCACTGTATGGTTCGAAGTAAAAGATGAACGAAAAACCAGTCCTACTTGGACAAGTTTCCAAAATTATTCCAATAGTTTTTCCAGTAGCTTGGACTCCGTATACTTAAAGGTAAAATGATTCAATATTTCTGCGTATCAACACGCTATACTTTTCATAGATGCTATTCAGATTTTGATACTGGATGACGACTCTTAAACCCTATTTGTTGATTTCATATCATTATCCCCGCGAATATCAATTTTTGGGATCGATACAGAATCCTGCCAGAACCAGCCATTTCCTGGCAGTAACTCCTATCGTTGACCACTACAAACCAGGAATTGTCCCATGCAGGACAGTCTTTTTTTACGGTGGTGCACGGTGGGATCATGACCTGCATGTCATGTCATTAAAGCATGCAAAGCAAAAATGGACAGACACGCACACTCACTCACACATTTTCTATCGCTTTCTGATTGGCCATGGAAATTTCGAATTGAGACGCAAGCTTTATCTTCCTGTCAATGGCGAAGATAGATTTTGGGAATTCTTGGCTGATGATGTGCAGATTTGCAGCTAGCTTTGTTGGCTTTCTCTCTTTCACCTTTCCATGACAAGTCGGTTTAACATTAAGGTAAGATGATATTTCATGATTTAAACATTTTGTTGTATTGCAACTCGATCGATAGACTGAACGTGTGATCAATATCCATTTGTTGATTTCTTATATTTGTTTGCTATCTCTTTTGAAAAAGACATGCCAAAGTTATTTATATTTGTCTCTTTAGAATGAGTTTTGATTTTTCTAATGTAGAAACCCACATAGGATGCTATATAGTGTTATATAATAACTTGCATATTAGGTATATAAATAAATAAAAAATTATCTTACAATGAAAATATAAAAGGTTTTATTGTACGTGAAATACATCAAATCAATTAATTTAGATATAGGAGGGAAAACCAATTTTTTTTATATATAGCTTTATGTAAAATAAATATTTTTTCTTTATTTTTGAAATTAATAAATTATACATTCTATATTCTGCCAAGTTATTCAGTTAATTTGTCTAAAGAGTTGCCTTTTGAATTCTACAAACATTAATTTGAAATAATGTTATTTGTTTTATAAATATAAGTTTGATATTAGTAGAAATCAATTAGAAAATAATCTTCTTTTTTTCTCTCTATTTCTCTTTTTCAAATTCTCTATTTATGTTTAATAGAAACAAAATTGAAATTAAAAAAAAAACTTATAGAAGTTGTTGTCTATAAGTTTCAAGGTTTCATTATATCCTGACAGAATATTGCTTTAACCCTGCGGCAAATATAATGGGAACAATTAAATGTTTTTTGTCGTGGCGTGCAAGATGTCATATGACAGGTGTGGTTTCTAGATCAAAGAGATTTTTGGATGTTTGGGATTAATTATAAAAATATAATTAATAGGGTCAATTAATTTTTTTTTAATTTTTGTTGAAACCTGGCCTGTTCTAAGTCAAATCAAATTTTAAAATAGTGCTTTAGCCATCTCAAGTGCATTCCGCCTTCTCTTGCTATTCTAATCACTACTGTGCATTTAATGCTGACCTGCTTCTGCTACATGAAAAGTAAGCTTGACAAATTCCAAGTTCTATCAAGCAGGTCTCATTGCAGGTCTATTTTGCCTCTGTGGGTGGCAATGTAGATATGATTTCTCAATTTTGAATCACAGATGTTGTCTTTATCAAGGTCACAATCTTTTCATACCGTTCCTAACACGAGTAATTGCCTTTACTGTAAAAAAATTTCCAAAATTTAATCATCGTAAATCAGTTATATATCATGCAAGAAAAATTAATAATATATTATGAGTAAATCTCATCAAATCATTTAGCGGCCAGGAGTTGTAATCATTCTTAATACAACCTAATGATTTAAGTTTCTGACCTTAAATGGTTTTTAAAATATAAAAAATGAGACAAGAAAAGCCTTAACAGCTGTAGAAAAGAAGAATCTTCATGGCTAGCTAGCCCAATCAGAATCACAAAAAACTCTTGATTGAAAATCTGAACATTGAAGACCATATAGGCTGTTAGGATCAGTGTTAATTGAGGATTGTGATGAACTTGAAGAGTCCATTATATCTTTTTTTTTTAAAAAAAAAAAACAGAGGAATCATTCTATGGGTTGAATACTAGTTAAAACGGTAAATTTTGTATATAACTTGTTAGGATTTTAGAGATTTTTAATTAAAAAAAGTTAAAACTATGTAATTATAGTGGTCAAGAGAAAAGGAAGCTTCTAATTAATTTCATTAGTAATATTTATTATAAAATAATATAAATTATATCTTAAATTATTATTAATATCTTAAATTCTTTGGTCAAACTAGTTATTTGATGTGATATCAAAATTTTATTAACTAAATTATTATTTTAAATTTTTATTAATTTGCTTTAGCTTTTGAATTTATTCTTTAACAACTGTTACTATGAAATAAATTATTTTTCTCGAGTTCTACTTTCTCTGAAATTTATTAGAATTTCATGAAAAGGACCACAATATATAACTTTTTAGGAACCAGTTATTTAACAATATTGAGAATGAAAACACTTCATTTTTGCATTTCTTTCTCCAAGTTCTAGTTGGATTTTCTCCGAAAGAACAGAGATTTAGAGATTTTCAATGAAGAAAATTTGTAGCACACGCAATCCTAAATCAAGAGAAACAGTGAAGCCTTTATAGTTGAAGTGGTCAAAAGAAAAGGGAAACTCCTGATTAATTCCATTAGTAATGGTGACCATTGAAACAAGCCACACCGTTTATTCCAATGGCATTAGTAATCGATCTAAGATTTATTGTGTAATGTTTCGAATTAAAAAAGATAGAAAAATACAATAAAGCTCTCAAAGTAATTAAATGAGAAGTATTATAGTAATTGAATAAGGAGATGATAAATATAAATAGAATGTAAAAAAAAAGGATTTGAAATTTTAGTGTGAGAGATGACAAGATAAAAGGTGGAAAGAAGAAGAAGAAGAGAAAATAAGTTTAAAAGTAAGATTTAGGTTTATAAATGTATAAATATGTTCTTTGAACTTTAAATTTCAGTTTTGATGAATGTTAAGGTTTTGAAAATTTATGTTTTGGGTTTAATTGATGAATTAAATTGAATGTTATGGGTTTATTGTTGTGGGTAATTGATTATTTAGTTGATTATGGAAGATTGTGATGATTTTGAGTTATGAATTGTGTAAATAATAAATTTTGAGTTAGAAATCTGGAAAGAACAATAGGTTTTCTGTTGAAATTCTGGGTTGGAGGCTGAAGATGATAAAATTTCGGTTTTGTCCCTCAATTTGTGAAAATTACAATTTAGTCCCCAAACTTTGGAAAATTACAGATTGGTCCCTGGAGCATATTCCGAGATTCTGGACAGAATAAAGATGAATTATGGGCAGAATTCCTGTATAGTTATGAAATTTTAACACTTTCAATTTGGTCCTTCAATTTGACAAAAATTACAATTTGACCCTAAAAATTTGGTAAAATTCCAGGATGGTCCCTGGAGCATAATGAGATATTTTGGACAGAATTGATGATTAATTATGATCAAGATTTCAGTATAGTCATGGATTTATGACACTTTTAGTTTGGTCCTCCATTTAACAAAAATTACAATTTGACCCTAAAAATTTGGAAAAATTCCAGAATGGTCCCTGGAGCATAATTAGAGATTCTGGACAGAAATAAGGATGAATTATGGACATAATTCCACTATATTCATGAATTTATGATATTTTTAGTTTGGTCCTCTAATTTGACAGAGTTTCAATTTGACCCTTAAAAATATGTAAAATTCAGATTAGTCCCTAGCTGTAATATTAGCTTTTGCAGATTGGTTTGGTGAATAATTAAGGGTTATTTAATGAATTATTATCGAGTCTTATTATTTGTTTGATTATGGATTAGAATATGGGAAAACCATTAATTTTTGAGTTTTTGAAAAAATAACTAGTTTAGTCTAAAAACATATATGGTTATCGAATATACCCTTAGATAAATGTATTAAATAGGTTATATGTTCTTTTGAGTCATTCTTGAATATGTCTCTTTTATATTCAGATAATCCTGATATTCTACCGGCCGAACATTAGTAGGATTTTCTTCGTTATCTGCTTTTTACTTCTATTTGCTTTTGAGTCAGGTGAGTGGATAATTTTTCATATGCATGAAAAATATTATAAATATTTGATTTGTTAATATGAATTGGATCATGTTTCTTGATAATATATATGTCAATTATTATCTTTGTTATGATAAAGCATGATCAATTGTTGAATATGAATTCTTGATATGAACCAGTATATATTTTGAATTGACTTCTGAATTGATAGCTCCTCATTTGATTGATGTCATGAGTTGAGCCTTGAAATATGAATATGTTTGTTTGATTATGATTATGAACCTATGGTATACTAGTCAGAATACCCATTCTAGCAGGGTAGTGTTAGTCTTTGTGCACATTGTATCCGAACCCTAGTTGGTCGGGGGAGTCACCAACCTGTGTGAATTGATTATCCCACAGTACGGAGCCTCATGCTCATCGCATTTTGATTTTCTGACGAGTTTTACTATATGATCTTCTTGTTATGGTCTATTTGAGAAACATTTCTATAAGAACCTAAGGCCGTACTTCTATATATATTTCTCATTGTAGTATTACCTCGTATGTGTATATTGAACGTTATCTACTCACTGAGTTGTTGAACTCACCCTCTCATTATTTATCCTTTTCAGGTTTGTAGCTTGATAGCAGGTTATTTTTGTTGGACCTTCAGAACCTGCTCTTTTGGTTGTTATTTGTACATTTTCCTTTATGTCTAGTTAGTGCTCCAAAATTATGAAATTGTATTAACTCTTGTATTAAGTCAATTAAATTATATTATAAAGTTAGTTTTGTTGTTACTGTTGCGTTGAACTCTGATTGACTTATTTAATGGATAAGTTTGTATGTAAGTTTGGATTCGCATAAGTATGGAACCTTGGAGGGGAACCTTGCTTATGTGCCAGTCATGGATCCAGGAATCGGGTCGTGACAATATCTTGTTTTAAAAAAAAAAAGAGAAATCGGTTTACGGATTGAATACTAGTTAAAATGATACATTTTTTATAAAACTTGTTAGGATTTTAAAGATTTTTAATAAAAAAAAGAAGAAGTTGCAGCATAATCTTAGATCCAAACAGTTAAAACTGTGTAATTGGAGTGGTAAAAAAAAGGAATCTTCTGATTAATTTCATTAGTAATATTTATTATATAATTAACAACATAAATTATATCTTAAATTCTTTGGTTAAACTAGTTATTTAATATGACATTAAAATCTTATTAGTTAAATTATTATTTTAAATATTTTCTAATTTGCTTATGTTGTTGAATTGAATTTACCATGAAATAAGTCATTATATATTCACGAGTCCTTTCTTTCTCCAAGAATTATTAGAATTTCGTCAAAAGGACTAGAATATTATATAACTTCTTAGGAACCGGTTATTTAACGATATAGAGGATGAAACAGGTCATTTTGGCATTTCTTTCTCCAAGTTCTAGTTGGATTTTCTCATAAAGACCAGGATTTTAGAGATTTTCAATGAAGAAAATTTGAAGCGCATGCAATCCTAAATCAAGAGAAACAGTGAAGC
>Ga0325414_1003831_pt1 | contig 15702 bp, 7 predicted proteins | sample PopdelMetagenome_8_FD_206183 | JGI IMG/M metagenome (GOLD analysis project Ga0325414, IMG submission 206183) | Populus deltoides microbial communities from Bellville, Georgia, United States - Leaf-PdKOR-R3 | ecosystem: Host-associated > Plants > Phyllosphere > Phylloplane/Leaf | place: USA...
CATCATAGTTCGTTGTAAGAAGCTAGACGTTTTTATTTTATATATTCATTTATATATATTCTTTGACAAAGACTTTGATACAATTATAACAAACCTTGAATGAGACTTCACGAGTTGCTATTCATTTTTTTTTCTTTAATTTAGTTCTTCTTTTTGTATTGAGTTTGTCTATTTTAAATTTTATAATTTATTTTAATTTTTTATAAGATTATTATATTATCATGAAACAAATTTAACAAGTTAACTAGATTAATTTATATTTTTTTATTTTATTTTTAATTAAATCTTTTTACAATTTTATCTTTTGACGTTCGATTAATTAAGAATTGTTCTTTGTAATTTATTTTATTTTGTTTTCTATCAGGTTACACTAGCTGCATGACCCGAATCACGAGTTTAGTAGGTTTAACGTGGTTAACTCGAGTAATTTTTTATTCTTTTTTTAATAAGTTATTTTTTTAATTTCATCTTTCAACATTTTAGTCGTTTGAGAATTATATTTTATAATTTGTTTTGATTTTTTTTAAGGTTATCACAATCTCATGACCCGGGTTATGAGTTTGACAAGTTAACTTAAGTCGACTCTGGTATTTTTTGTGTCTTTTTTTAATTATTTTTTTCAATTTCATTCTTCAACATAGAATTTTTTTAGAATTGAAGTGCATACTTTGTTTTAGTTTGTTTTCTATAAGGTCATCTAAATCTCATGACGCGGGTCATGTGTGTTGAAAAGTTAATTCGAGTTGAGACGAGTTATTTTCTTATTTGATTTTTTTTCAAAATTATTATTTAATTTTGAATTAATTGGGGATTGAGATTCATAATTTGTATCAATTTGTTTTCTATGGAGTAATCATGATCTCATTACCTAGGTTCTGAATTTGAAAAATTAACCCGGAGTTGACCCAGATCGATCCAATATATTGTCATTTCAATATTTTTTAAAAAATAAAAGATGTTGTTTTAAAAAATTTGAGGCAAATCATGTTTTTATTAGTCATAAATATTATGTTTAGATCCATTAAGTCAATTGAATCATATCTAAATAATCCTCACATTATTTATTTTTTTTATATTAAAAATTATATTAGCAATTCATAAATATTATTTTTATATTAAAAAACTATTACTAGTGATATATCACAAGCGAATGCCTGTTGAAACCCATGAATATTTTTTTTATATTAAAAAACTATGATCAAAATCCGCTGGCACAATTGCTTGTTTTGACAGTATTTATATACTCCTATATATATATATATATATATATATATATATATATATATATATTCATGGGCTCATCAACTTTTACTCCATCTAATTATTTGAACAAGTCAATGGTGGTGTGCCGGTGGTCAACGTTTGGTAAGGAAGGTGAGCCATCGGATTAAGATTGGTAAGCATGTGGAAAAGGCCTACGGAGGCAGAGTTTCTATCCAGTGCAAAAGCGTGTACAAGTAATGGCATAACCTACCTGATGATTAGCATTAAAGAAATGGACTCACTAATCATGCGATTAGCACTTGATTAGGTTATTTCTAGGGTGAGATTTTTTTTGTGATCATATAAAGATTATTTATTTATTTACAAGAGATGTTGCTGTGGTGTTCATATCCAGTAATTGGCATCCCTGAAGGGACAATGTTACTTAAACACAAAGAAAGGGAACATCAACTTCTTGATGGAATCGTACCATCTGTATGTTTTTTTTTTTAATATAATCAAGGGTGTCCGTACCAACTTACGCGCACCACGACTAATTCTCGGATCTACTAAATATCCTGCAAGCCTAGCAAACATATAAAACACCACGAGGATGACAAGCATACACGCAAAGGCTCGAACTCAGGATATATAGACAGGACAAAGCCTACTAAAATCACTGAAGTGCAAGCCTCGGTGTGTGTATGTTTTTTTATACACACAGATGCTTGCTGGCTTGTTTGGCCCCTGGTAAGCACATCACGAAGAACAACATTCTAATTAATTACTTTCCATCTTGCGCAAAATCTTTAGAATCCTGACAAATCCGATAAGTAATTGCCATGAGGGTGCGATGGAACCTTTTTCTTGTATAAGTATGTACTTTTATCCTATTGTTTTTCCCTTTTATTTTCAGAAATGATTTTTAAAAATAATAAAACACAGTTAATATAATATTTTAAAGGATGTTTGAGAGTATGGTAATAATTGTTTTTTTAAGTGATTGCATTTTAAAAAGGATATTTGAAAATATGATAGTGGTTATTTTTTAAAATGTTTTTCGCTTAAAAATACATCAAGATAATAGCTTTTATCTTTAAAAAATTATTTTAAATATCAGCATATCTAAAACTTTTAAATATATTAATTTTAAATAAAAATAAATTTAAATTTTCATGAAACACCGTTTGTTTTGTAATGAAATTTTAAACCGCTACTTAATAGTTATATTAGTATTTTTAAGAATTGGTGTGCAAATCAAGGCCAGAGGTATTTATGTTGTTGTTTCAACAAGGTCTCTCATCTTTAAAGATTCTTAATCTAATACCTGTACTGTACCCAGACAATAACATATGAATAATTAATAATTAATAATTTTATATATGAAGTCATAATAATTTCAACACCAAATAACTTATTAATATTAAAATGAGAGAATGCACATTAGGGATATTTTTAATTTTAGCTTTAACAAAACTATAGTCATCTAGGGTTTGTTAAGTTTATTTTATTTATTTTTATGTAATTTATATATTTCTTTATAAAATTTAATGGTGCTAATTTATCTGGGCTTGTAATTTTAAATGGACCATCAATTCCTTAGACAATCAAGTCAATAATCTTATATACCTGATTAATTTTTTTTTATTCTATAAAAATCAACTCCACTTTATTCTAAATAATCTTAAAATAATTTGATTTTTTTTTTTTAGTGATATCGGTTCAAAACTTATCTCATGGAACAAATTAATTAAAATAATATTTACAAAAAAAAAAAATTTTTATTTATAAATTTATATATAAAAAAAAATATATATATATATATATATATATATATATATATATATATATATATATATATATATAATGATTGGTTGATGGATATAGACTTCACACCATCGAGCCCGGATTACCCATGATTGATTGGTGTGGTATAAGCTACCTTGAGCTCATCTCACCAAAGTGAGGACTTGGGCTTCAGTTCAAGGGATCTCATCACTCTTATCCTATCTCACCAAGGCAAGCGGTTGGGCCTGAGCTCTGGGGACTCCACCATCTCAAACCATCACTTAGACGAGGGCTCAAGGTCACTCTTGAAAGTTCCATCTTGAGCTCTAGTGGCTCAATCCGTTACCATCCTGGGTTAGATTAGAGATGACTATACCTAAACCTAACTCCATCATATTGCCAAGTGGTTAGGCTTATGTTTAAATTGAAATATCAACAAATTATATATATATATATATATATATATATATATATATATATATAAATAAAAGAGTGCAAATGGAGAGCTAAATCCAAAAACATGTACTTTTGCCTTTAGGATCTTTATTAAGTTATTCCAACGGAGTAGCCATCAAAGAAGCCAAAATGGCTTTTTAATTTAAGCAGAGGCATTTCTACAGGTTCCTGTAGAAGAGGTAAATTTAAGTTAACGTTGCCAACGGCTATTTTTATAGCCGTTGGCAACAATATTTATTTTTTCTTTAAAAGGAAGGAAAAAACTTGTTTTTTTAAAAAATCTTGTATTGTGCCTCACTCTTCTCTCAAATTTAGAAAAACTCACTCTTCTCTCAAATTTAGAAAAACAAGAATTAATTATTCTCTGGTTAATTAATAACATCAGTTGTGTTAATTAGCTGAAATTAAAAGGTATGTTTATTTAAAAAAAATTTATATTTACTCTTTAATATCTCTTGATTTTATAGATTTTTTGTTGTTAATTTGATATTTGTGATGATTTTTATTTCTTTGTTATTTTATGTTTTTGATATGGGTTAAGGAAAACAAATTTTTATTTATGTTGTTATCTTTGAAAAAATTAAGAGGAAGTAATAATGGTAGCTGATATTGATAAAAATATAGAGGGACATATTTAAAATTTATTTTTGGTTGTTTGTTTTAATTTGAGGTTAATTATATTTTGTCTTATTAAAAATGCAATTAAACCAGTATATTAATCATCTCTTAGTTCCAAAAAATAGTCAAATTGTAATGTTAGAACAAGTAAGATGCAATGCTTGTTATTAATTCACATGTATGTAAACTATAAAATTGCTAGATATTGAATGTGCGCTTCTTTTATACTCTCTTATAAGGTTTTAACTTGAGGTTTTTTTTAATGTAGATGGATTCAAATTTTTCAAGCTCTTTCACCAACTTTTTTATGAGTGAGTCAGAAGATATTCTCTCTCAACCAAGTGATTCTAATCAATTAATTGATGACTTAACATACTCGAATTTGAATGTCCATACAAGAAAAAATCACAAAGTAAAAACTTCTCACCAGAGGAAGATTGTTTACTTGTCTCTGCATGGCTAAATACAAACAAAGATCCAATTACAGGAGTTGAACAACAAACAAAACAGTTCTGGGCTCGAGTACATGCTTACTTTGTTGAGAATGGAGGAAACTTGAGTAATCGTTCCCAAATAAGCATCTCAAATAGATGACAAGAAATAAATAGAGAAGTCGGTAAATTTGTTGGATTTGTTACTCAAATTGAAAATCATCAGCAAAGTGGAATGACCGAAGAATCAAGGGTAATTTTATTATTTGTTTTCATGTTAAATTGTTTAACATATATTTTAACATTATTTAATTTCTCTAATTTTTTACTTACCAGATTAATGATGCTCGACAAATGTATGCTTCTTGCGTTGGCAAACGATTTCAACTAGAACATTGTTGGGTTATCTTAAGAAAAGAACCCAAATGGCAATTTGAGCGTGCAAGTCAATATCAAAGGTCAAACAAGAAACAAAAAAGTCATGTCAATGCAAGTTTGACTTCATCAGCTCCATCTACCCCTGATTCTGTTAGTTTAGGAGAAGACAGTGAACCGTTGATTTATCAAGATAGACCAATTGGTCAGAAGGCTGCAAAGGAATGACTTAAACGTAAACAAGGAAAAGATAAAGTTGGGGAGACAACTATAACAAATCTCTTACAACAATTCAGGGATACTCTAGTTGAAATTGAGGATCAGAAGAAACAAGACAAAAAAATTATGTTAGAGCAACAAGCTATGATGATTCAACAAAGTCAAGAGAAACAAGAATTGGACATGATTGAGAAAGAAGAACAAATTATGAAAATGGATATTTCTAATTTGGATCCAATTTCTGCAGCGTATTTCCAAAATAGAAAGTTAGAAATTATGCAAAAGAGGGGTTTTAATTTTTAATTAACTAGATTTATTTATTGTTTAATGTAATGTATTTTTTATTAAATATTTAAAAATTTATTGGTTATTTTAAATATATTGTTATAAAAGTGGTATCAATTCATAATACTTTTTTGAAGTTTTTCTAACACTTAACAACAATAAGTAGGATTAATTAACTTAAAAGATAACAACCATAATGAAAAACAACAATAAGTAGGATTAATTAACTTAAAAGACAACAACCATACTGAAAAACAATAATAAGTAGGATTAATTAACTTAAAAGACAACAACCATAATGAAAAAAAAAACATAAAAAACTTGAAAATTATGATGACATAAGAAGTTCAAAGCTAATGATTCTACTCGTTACGATATTGTTCCCATAAATGTTCAACCAAATCTTCTTGTAGTTGAGAGCTAGTTGCTCTATCCCTGATTCGATTATGAGTTTGAAGAAAATCATGTAGTTCTGGTATTTCACCATGTGACACTAATATAAAGGAATTGACTTCACGTTCATGGTCAAATCCAAGGTTCATTCCTCATTCATCTTCAATAATCATATTATGCATTATTATGCAAGCTTTCATAATATTTGCAAGCGTTTCTTCATCCCAGTATCGAACAGGTCCACGTACAATTGCAAAACGAGATTGGAGCACTCCAAATGCCCGCTCTACATCCTTTCTTGCAGACTCTTGCTTACTTGCAAAATATTTTCTCTTTGCTCCTAATGGCCTTGGGATTGTCTTAACAAAAGTTGACCAATTAGGATAAATCTCATCTGCTAAATAGTATCCCATTGTATATTCATGCCCATTAATTGTATAATTGACAGGAGCAGTACGACCTTCAGCAAGTGCAGCGAAGATAGGTGACCGATCAAGAACATTAATATCATTTAATGATCCAGGCATTCCAAAAAAGGCATGCCATATCCAAAGATCTTGTGAAGCCACCGCCTCTAGAATTATAGTTGGTTCACGACAATGACCAGTATACATCCCATGCCATGCAATTGGGCATTTCTCCCATTTCCAATGCATACAATCAATGCTCCCTAACATCCCTGGAAATCCACGCTGCTCTCCAATTGATAATAATCGACAAACATCGGCCTCGTTTGGTGCTCTTAGATACCAATCACCAAAAACTTCTACGATTGCTTTGACGAAAGCTCTAAGACTTTCTATCGCAGTGCTTTCTCCAATTTGAAGATATTCATCAGTAAGATCTGCAGGAATACCATATGCAAGTATTCTGTGAGCTGCAGTTACCTTTTGAAGACAAGATAAACCAAGAACACCGAGAGCATCTGTCCTTTGTTTGAAATATGGATTATGAGCTTCCACTGCATTTGCAATCCGAAGAAAAAGACGACGACTCATCCTAAATCTTCTTCGAAATTGAGTTTCAGTGAATTTAGGATTTTCAGCAAAATAATCATTATATAACCTCAACTCACCTTCCTTTCTATTACGATTGACAATATTGTGGCCAAGAATAGAGCCACGATACCCTGTTCTCCGCCCTTGATTATTCGATTCTTCTTCAGCAACCACAGCAGCAGCAACTTGAAAAGCAAACACAGGAGTGTCATCATCAAAATCAAAAGCATCATAAAAATTAAAATTAGAATGATTCATGATGAATTTTAATGAAATATATTTTTGATTGGAGAGAAAACAATGGAATGATGAGAAAAAATGTTAAGGTATATGAGAATATTTATAGATGGATTATTATTTCAAATTTTGAAATCTTAGAATGTTGGCGGTTATTTTTTTTAAAATTTGAAATTTTAAAATTTAAAATGGTTGCGGTCATTTTTTCAAAGCATGAATTTTTTTTTAAAAAAAATTGAAAATCAAAATTTAAAATCTTGATGGTTTTTTTTCAAAGTTTGAATTTGAATTTACTTTTAAAAAATTAAATTTTTAACAGTAACATATAAAACTAAAATTAAAAATATTCATATAAATAAATTTTAAGTTTAATTTTAAATTATATCTTTTAACTTTCATATTATTTCATCAAATTTTATATTATTTTTATAAATTACTCATATTAATTATATAATTAATAACATCATAATTATATTATATATAAAATATCTAAATTAGTTATATAATTATATAAAAATAAATTTAATATGAAATATATTAAAATATAAATGGCTTTTCTAAATAGCTTTTTACCATTGGAATGCACATAATCAAAAAAGCTATATTTATACTATTCAAAAGCCATTTTATCAATTTAGCTTCTCAATTTAGCTTTTTGCATTGGAGATGCTTTAATGATTGGTTGATGGATATAGACTTCACACCATCGAGCTTGGATTACCCATGATTGATGGGTGTGGTATAAGCTACCCTGAGCTCATCTCACCCAAGTGAGGACTTGGGCTTCGTTTCAAGGGATCTCACCACTCTTATCCTATCTCACCAAGGTAAGGGGTTGGGCTTGAGCCCTGGGGACTCCACCATCTCAAACCATCACTTAGATGAGGGCTCAAGGTCGATCTTGAAAGTTCCATCTCAAGCTCTAGTGGCTCAATCCGCTACCATCCTGGGTTGGGTTAGAGATGACTATACCCAAACCTAACTCCACCACATTGCCAAGTGGTTAGGCTTAGGATGCCCATGCCCAAATCAAACTCCACCATATTTCCAAGTGGTTGGGCTCAAGATACCTATGTTTGAACCCAACTACTAGGTCTACTTGTGCTCGCTAACCTTCTATAGGGTTGGTACTTAGCATTTAACACAAATGCGATCTACTTACCATCATGAAATCCATAGAATGACGTTAAATTATGTCCATACCTAGAGTTTGGTCAACATATCCATATCATTTCATACTCAATAATGTAACCACTCATTATTAGATGCTATCATTTAATATGATTACCCATAAAATAAACTATATAGGATATTCTTATATTTACACTTTTATTCATGCAAGTTGATGTGATTCATGGGTATATAAACACCCATAAATCACCACCTAAAAAGATTCAACTCATTACTTCACTAGGTATATAAACGTCCACATCTCCTACATTCATCATCTTTATTTGTTATATAGGTAACATATAACTTTAATGTTTCATTCCTCGTACATACTCATTAACTTAAGTATGAAAGGTCTCTTGCAGTATATAAGGAACTTGTTTTTATATGATTTAATGGACTACAGCTAAGATATTCATTAATAGCCTTTAGAGGCCAATAATAAGATGTGGAAAGACTTGTAATAACCCAGTTTTGGATCCCCTAAAATCTAAATTTTATTTTATTTATATTTTTAATAAAAAATAAAAAAATTAAGAAAAGTTTAAAATTCAAAAATATATTTTTCTCGGGTCAACCACTTTTTCCCTATAAAAACTGAGTTTGTTGAGTCAAAACAAATCAAATTATGTTGACTGGGGTAATAAAAAATGAGTTTCAGGCTTTTTTGGGTCAAAACCGGGTCAACCAGGTTGATACTGATTGAAAAACATGTTTTGGTGTTTGAAATTAATTTTTTGATAATCAAACTTAATTTTTGCCAGTTGAAACTAATTATTCTAATACTGATTTGAGTTTTTTTTATTTTTTTCCTTATATATATTTTTATTATATATATATATAATATAATAAAACAAAATAATAGTAGTAGTAGTAATGCAGAAGTTTTTCAATGGAGCAGGCACATATTCTTTCTTCAAACCTTTATCTCTTATCATTCCCCTATTTTGTCTCCTACTTGCACTAGTTATAAAAGCCATTGTAGGGAGGGGGAGGAGAATGATGAGCACAATTGTTAAGAGCAAAAAGTACCATACACTTTACTATTCACCCAATTATTTCCTTTTATTCACCTTAATAAGATATTGTTTTTTTAAAATTAAAAAATACCAAAAACATCCCAACCATTAGATCAAATATTAATTAGATCTGAACCCTTGATTTGATCTGATCTAAATAGCGCTTACCATGCTGGATTAAAACCCAAACACATCTCAGCCATTAAAAAGTTTTGTCATTTGATTTTAGCTTGCCATGTTATCGATGCACCAAATCTCCATACACTTATCCACACTATAACATAACTTAGAGCCTCTCTTTCCTCTCATTGGCGTTCTCTCTCTCTCCTTAAATCTCGCAACTTTAGCCATATTATAACTCCGGACCACCACAAAACGACCCCTCTCCTCCTTGTGAGCAAACCCAGTCCTCTTTGTTATTGATGCCTTAATCATTGGAAGAAGCCAACAAAAACTTTGGTTTTTCAAAGCTTCAAACGCTCGATTCTCTCTCTTGGGTCATCAATGGTCAACACCACCACCACTATTGGAATCTCTTACCAAGATCTCATAGGAAAATTTTACCCTCTCCAACAGTGGCTGTGCTTGAGATACACATGTCAACAATGGTATTTTTGTAATTTATAATGAAATCCAAGGTTGTTTTGGTCTTTTACCTAGCTAGTAGCACTCAGGTAATTTAAAGGACTTCTAGGGGTATTTTATTTTTGTATTTTGTAAAATACCCAAAATTAATAATAAAAAATGACGACACATGTAAAACGCCTTTTTTTTGTATTTAATGTTATAAAGTTAAAACAAAAAAATAAAAAAAATATGATGACCAATTAAAAAATAATGAAACATAGTGAGTATAATATGGTGGACCAATTAAAAAGGACAAATGTTTGAATCTTATTATTATCATTGATCCTTAGCTTAAAGTTATACCGGAATGCCTTGTAAAAAATATTTAATGAATCTTATATCCCTCAGGAGGATATTACACAAGACTCCAAATAGCACTTGATAGGCAGAATCCAATCTGCCAACTACTTATTCTTCACTAAGGATGAATTTGACTCTAAAGGAACTGGTCATAAGAAGCCATTATACATCATAGGGAAATGCAAAGACTATGTAATTGCGAAGGTGTATATAGATAATGGCTCTATTTTGAATGTGCTTCCAAGATATGTGCTAGATAAGATGCACATGGATGCCTTCCAATGAGGCCAAACACCATGGCTATTAGAGCTTATAATCGGTCACCAAGAAAAATTATGGGAAAACAATGAAATTGATCCAATCATCGGCCCACAACCATTCCAAGTAACTTTGTAGGTAATGGATATCAATCTTTCTTATATCAAGTAACTTATACCATGTTGCTGGAGTTATGGTACCACTACTGCACCAAAGAGTCAACTTTATCATTAATGGAAGCTTGATCACTATGACTAAAGAAACATTGTCAATGATAAACAATATGGTAGTTTCTTATGTTGAGACTAAGGATAATGCTAACGAGAATCTCCATGTATTTAAGGTTGTAAATGTCGAGTGGGTATTGAAAAATACCATGATAAGGAAGCCTAAAATTTCTAAAGCCTCTAAGATGGCCGCAAAGTGATTCTTAAAGCATGGATAATCATTCCATCATGACCCAACAAGTGGGATGCTGAAAAGGATCAACATAATGAAGATGAAGTGCGCTGATTAGAGGTTTGGTTTAGGATACATGCCTAGGAGGATATATTCCAATTCATTTAGCATCTCTAAAACATGAAACATGTGTTGCATTCCTATAAAGACAACTAACATACTAGACTGATTTTGAATGTTGGTTGTTGACTATGTGGAACAAATCATATTGCTATTAATTTAAGGGATTTGATACCAAGTTAAATTACTAATATAATCAAGGTTGTTAAAATCACGTTTTGACTCGTAAAATCATACGATTTTACGAGTCAATATATGCTTAATGTGTTGAATCATTTGAAAAACTCAAAAATGGCTGAAATCGAGTGAAATCGTTAAAATCGGGTGAAATCACAAAAAAAAAAACGATTTCAGGACCGTTTTAACGATTTCACCAAAACACATAAACTGAAGTAAATGTTTCCCTCTATGCTCCAGTTGTCCAGCGCCTATTGGCTATTGGGTAAATGTACAGTCACTTTAGTCTTCACTCTTCAGTCATCAGTGTATCGCATACGCCTTACGACTTTGTTTCTTCTTTTTCAATAAGAACAAATCCCTAATCTCCTTCTCTATTAACCAACCACCGTGAGATCAACGACTCACGGCTTCCTCTTCATCAACATCGGCAACGATCTCTTTTCTTTCCCATCATTAACAGCTCACGGCTTCCTCTTCATCAATAGCGGCAACGATCTCCTTTCTTTCCCATCATCAACAGTTCACAGCTTCCTTTTCATCAACAGCGGCAGGCAGCATCACTCTCCTCTTCAGTCTTCAACAATGACTTACTCTTCAGCCTTCATCAACAACGGTCTCTTTTTTTTCCCATCATCAACGACTTCCTCTTCACCATAAGTTGTTCCCCTGTACCTTAGTGATTACCCATGATGTAATATTCCCCTATAGGCTTATACAGAGTCAAAATGTGAAAATGTAATATTCCCCTGTACAGATGTTGATTTTACTAGTCCCGATTGCCCATGATTTTGAATAACAATTTTTCCATTTATAATGTTTTGCTTGATGGAATGATTTTAGTATGATGATTTTCTCGGTCCTGATTTCCTACCTTGTATTATTAATTCCACATGCTCTGTGTCTGTGGTGTTATTAATTATATAGAACCCTTGTGAATTTCTGCCTACCTTGGTGCTGCAACGAATGGTAGTGGTGGTGTCTGCCTGTCTGGTGTGCGTTGAGTTCATTCCAGTAATACATCATTTTAGGATGCCATTTCGGTATGCAGGGTTCCTTCACTAAAGCAGATTGATTTTCAATCTAGGTAGTAGTATATTTTGGGAAAAATCAAGAGTTTAATTGTATAGAATAGCAAGGGATTATTCAATATATGTGTTGCTTGATTTTGATATGTTGTCTGCATCCATGGAAATTACATATTCTGTGCAAGTAGTTCCTCCAAAATGTTTAATACACAACATATTAATGTAGAATACTATAATAAATTAAGGAAACTTTGTATGAAATAGTTTAGTGGTTGAATGAGAGTATAATAGTTTTGAGGAAACTCCATGTATTTTAAGATACTTGAAATATGTATGAATTTTATTTGAAACATGTATTTTAAGGTGCTTAAACTATGTATGAATTTTTATTTGAAGCATGAATTTTTTTTAATGTATTTTAAAATTTCTTATGATTTTATGTACAAGTATACTAGATATTTACTATGTGTATATTAATATAAGAAAACCTATAATCCTTGTTGCAATAGTCTTAGTACTATTATAGTTTCATTGGGCTTAGATTTCTAATTTTGATTTTAGTGTAAGTAGGACTCGAACTTGTGCTTTTAATGAGTTTTGTTTGGGTTTGTTAATTTGGAATCAGGAGCCAAGAGTAACAAAAAAAAATTATAAAAATACAAGTTTAAATGTAGATGATATGCTAAAATATAATTTTTTTTCATAAAACTACTAGAAAATTAAAAAGAAATAATGAAAATGCCGATGAAAAACATTCCATTGCATTTTACCAATGTAAAATACTATGGAAATTTTTCATCATTAATTACCAACAAAACAATGAAATTAAGGAAAAACCTTTTCATTGGCATTTTTAATTTGTCAAATCACTTATGGAAATGCTTATGAAAAATTAAACCCCACGGCTCTTTCATATACAAACTTAACAAATCAATTTTCTCCTTTTTTGATTTTATAGTCGACGTAACACCTCTCTGAAGACCTAAGCTTCTCTCCCACGATTCATTTTCTTGTCAAGCTTCACTTGACGAGTAAGCAAACCCTTTTTATTTATGTTATAACCTAATTTTGTTTTAAGTTAGTCTATTAAAATTTATATGTAGTTTTTGTAATTTTCTTGTATATTTAAATGTTTTACTTGTTGTATAATTCAAAATTTAATGTATTAATGTAGAATTTTTATTTTAGAATTTGTTTAGGATTTAGATAAAATAGATTTAATTTATAACTTGATGAAATTGAGCGTGATTTTATAACTTTTAATGCTACAAAGATGATGATGAGGACCAGGAGCAGTTGAGGATGTAATGATGTATTATTGAGCGATTTGGTGTATAATTGCTTAGATTATAGTTACCTGCATATGACAAAATCAAAGGATTAGTTTTAGGAGTAGTAGTTTGGGTTTTAAAATGAAGTGATTTCCTCTTATATGTGTTTTGTGGGTGCTATTGCACTAGTTAGGAAAATATTTTGTTCCTTTGGCACCTTGTTTATTTGATTCAAATCTGACCCTTTGCAGCTCCATACTTATGTTAACGTCTAATAGGAAATGTTTCTAATTTATGTTCATTGTTTCAATTTTTTGAGATGTTTTTTTTTTGTGTTGTGGTTTTGGATTTGTTATGAGTAATTGTTAGTTTGAAGATCATGACAAAAAAAAAATAAATTAAAAACACCGATGAAATCGTTGACAGCTTCTAATTTTTTGAAAAAACATTATTTCATCAGTAAATCCATCAATAATTTTCCATGTTAATGGATTTGATAACAAAAAATGAAGGGTAAAATCTAATTTTTAAGCATGAATATTTTTTTAGTATTTTATTGCATATAAAAGTTCCAACGAGATATTTTTCGACGACAATATCTCATCAGCAATTGCTAATACTGATGAATTTTTCTCTAAATAGCTACAAAATATTCATGAAAGGTTTTCTAATATAGAATAGACTCATAGCGGATGTGTTCAAACACTTAGTAAAGAATTTGTGAGGGAATCTGTTATCTGCTATTCAATTTGTAATGATCAGAAGGCAAAAGTAACTAAAATCTTATAAATATACAAGTTTAAAAGTAGATGACATGCTAAAATCAGATTCGTATGAAAAAACTTCACAGAGGAATGAGATGGTAGGAGGATTCTCTAAAACACCTGTTATCTCCATAATTTGACCCACATATATTAGCATGCACTGGTTATTTGATGCGTGATTCACCGTTATTTATATATTCTTTTTTAGAAAAAAATAATAATGAATATACATGTTCTTTTGAAAATAAAATCATAATTATAAACTGAAAATTTTATGCATGCATTTAATTAATAAATTAAGAACCATCTCTCCCAATAAATGCAAAAAAAATTTTATCAACACATCTATTCGACCAGCTTCGTCATGGGTCGGATATTATTTTTCTAATGCGAAAGAATGAATGTATATGTATTGTTAATGTGTTTTTTGATATCAAGAAAAAAAATATAATAGTAAATCGAAAAACCAATATTTACATATAATAAAATAAAACGAGGATCATATACATTAATAAATACAAAAAAAAAAGAGTTTTTAACGCAACATCATGTGTAGGATAAAGTTAATTTTTAACATAGTAGAAAAATAGAACAACATAACGAGTGTGTTTCACTGTATTATGATACTCTAAACTAAGAAAAATAAAGATGTTGTTTACACTATTCAATTTTTTTTAATGTATTAACCAATAAAATTAGAAAGAGCTATTAATGCCAATCAAATTCTAAAATAAAAAAACAATTATTCTTATAAAATAAAAGATAGACAAATATGATATTTAATCTCAATTTTTTGCTTTAATGCATACTTTTTTTATTTTTTCTTCATTTTTTTATCTTAAAGGTCATTTTTTATTACCAATTAAAAATAATTTTTCTTTATATAAAACATTAAAAAAAGGTTTATAGATGAATTTCAATAATATCTTCGAAATATTAAAAACATACAAAATAATTAAAAAAACAATCGCTATTTAAAAAGAATAAATAAACAATCTAAAAAATAAGAGAGAAGGGATAATAATTTAAATATAAGATAAAAAAATCATTTAAAAATACATATAAAAAATATCAATAAAAAAATAAAAAGAGACTAGGCGCTCCTAGAACTAGCAAGTTATGTCCATATGTCTAATTTATTTAAAAAATGATAGCTGACACGACCAAAAGATTGATGTTTTCTCCCAAGTGCAGGAGTGTTGAAGTAATAAATAACCCGGCAAGACCGGGGTCGAACCACAAGGAGGTTAATTGTATAAATTATAGATAACAACAACAACAACAACAATAATAATAGTAATAGTAGTAATAACAATAGGAATAGCAATAGGAATAGTAGTAGTAATAATTATACCAATAATACTAATAATAATAATAATAATAATAAAGATGATGATGAAGAAAAAGAAGTTGATGAGAACTTTGAGATGGAAGATTAAGGTAAGGATTAAACAATGATAACAACAAATGTCAAGGTTAGAGGATCCACTAATGGTATTTCAAACAAGTATAGTATAAACTCTTATTATTCAATTGGAAACCACACACAAAGGAGGTTCCAATCAG
>Ga0325414_1003832_pt1 | contig 15700 bp, 3 predicted proteins | sample PopdelMetagenome_8_FD_206183 | JGI IMG/M metagenome (GOLD analysis project Ga0325414, IMG submission 206183) | Populus deltoides microbial communities from Bellville, Georgia, United States - Leaf-PdKOR-R3 | ecosystem: Host-associated > Plants > Phyllosphere > Phylloplane/Leaf | place: USA...
TGAATTGCCGCCGGTGATCGATTGTTTGTGTTTTTTCTTTCTTGTCTCTCTTGTAACAATTAAAGTGTACAATTATCTTTTTTATTTGTTGTTTTTCAAATCATGCATGGTTGTCAAACTCAAGCACTTTGGGTTTGACATGATTGCTAGACCCAGGTCGCTTGGGTTGAGACCCAAGCGCCTAGACTTGACAACCATGTCAGACCCATGTCTGAGTGTGACATCCATTCTAAACCCAAGCGCCTAGGTCAAGAAAAATTAAAAACGTGATTGGGCTGCAAAAACAAAAACTACCTCATTCAAGTAGGATTTTTGATTCATATACAGTAGAACTTAATTGCAAACTCTTTTTTATTTGTCCAACTTATTATATAAATTTGTTATATTTAAAGAGGAAAGATTAAAAAAAATATTGAGATCTAAGTGATTTATTTTAAGTTTTCAAAAATAAACTTTTTTTTTTTTGTATGCATTATGGATGAAAATATTAATTTTATGTTTCCATCCAAGTGTTTGATATTTTTTTAAAGGGTTCATGTTTTTTTAAATTTGAGATGTTGTTGTATGCATTATGGACGATGGGGTTTGACTTAGCTGTTAGACTCAACACGCTTGAGTTTAGTATTGGTTTTAGTCTTAAGACGCTTAGGTCCGGTAAAAAATTAAGCGGAGATTTAAAAATTAAGTATGTTTAATTACACTATTGAAACAATTTTTATACTCTTTATATTTTTTTTACATTTAAAAGGTGAGCCTGGTTTATTAACTTTCACTGCATATATCGAATATATGGTTTCTTGTTTTCTTGATTTGTGTGTGTGTGTTTTTCTGGGAAGAAAATTAAGGCAGGTTTTGAGAGAATTGAAGAAGGCTTAGCTATAGCAAGAGCAGCTATTTACGAAGCAATTCGGTCGCAAAACTCATCATCATACAAGAAGGGGAGCTACGTTTCCCAGAGGAGCCATGTACAGAAACCAATATGCTTTTCATCAGCTAAGTTCCAATGATACTATTTAATTTATTTATATTCTTTTCTTACTTGATATTATTAGCAGTTGCTTCACAAAGGTGGGATTTGAATTCAAAACTTCATAATTCTCGCTTTGCAGCAAGCCAGTGCACTTTGAAAAGCTGTTTTCGTTTCTAAGATTTCCCTGCACTGCATAAATTCCCCTCGCCACTAAAATTTCCTTCACGTCTTAATTATTTCGAGTGGCACTCTTGGCCCCATATTGCCCCAAATTTCCTTCATATTGCCTATCTTACCAAATTCAATGCTCTTGAATATTCAAAGGGGAAAAGGATATGAGAAACTATAAGAAATGAAAAAGGAAACCTCTTGCTTCTTGAGATTTATTTAGTAAAATTGTCTCCTTAAAGGCAAACAAAACATCCACTGAACCTAAACCTAGCTAGAAATATATATATTTAACATAAATCCAATCTTATATACCTACGAAACCGAGTGTGTTTTGAATCTTGAATTTGAATACATATATATATATATATATATATATATATATATATATATATATATATATATATATATATATATATATATTGATTTTGGAAATCGGCATCGAGCAATAAAGACATGGATGGTCATGAATGCATATTAATCAATCCATAAATCACCTTCTACGTGCCTGTGACCACACGATTACTCTATATAGCATATTTAACTCCCTCGATGTCAATTAATTAGGTAAGGTTGGTTACATATATTTTTCATGAAATAATTAACAATTACATAACATGGTTTCGATCTGCTTGCTCGATCTATAAAGCCTCTGTAAGGAACCAACTTGTTAATTTTATGCGTTTCTGGCACCTTAGGATAGGAATATGTTGTCCAACTAGTAATTTCAACAACTTATTTCGTCCTTAACGTCTCATCCTAGACTCCACATGATAGTACGATGCAGTGTAATTGAATATATTTTTAATTACGGATCCAAACTTTAAAAAATATTTGTTTTTTATTATTTAAATTTGTTTTCCGTCTTAAATTTGTTTTGGATTAAGCTTCAAGGCTTTTTTATTTGTCATGTTTCCAATCTAATAACACGAGTTATAAATTTTAAGAATTAATATGGTTGTGGATTTTTTTTCTTTCTTTTTTATGATTTTATCATTATATATTTTTAATAAGAAAAATGATTTTGAGGTTATCTTTATTTTTTTTATTGGTTTATCCTAATTTCATGAACTAGACCACGGTTTTACAGGCCTTTTTTGGATAAAGTTTTTGTTTTAAATTGTTTTGTTTTGTATTTAATTTTTGAAGAATATTTCTTATTTTATACATATAAGCTTTATTTTATAAAAAAGATAGTTATTTTGAAATAATAATTCTAATGTGTTTATCCTTGCGTAATGTTCTTTTTCTTTTATTTTATTCACTGAGTTTTACAGGTGTTTCTATTTTTATTATATTTTATTAATTTTAATAAGTAAATTCAGTAAACACAAACGGATAAATATTTTATTTTATGATATTAAATATCTTGATTTAGAATTTTTTTTAATTTTTCCAGTTTTATTTTTAGTTATTGTTAATAAAGTTTTTATTTAATTATATAAATAATTATAAATTTATGTAATTAGATACCTAGATTAAGAAACATATCAAAATAGTTTATATACTTAATTTTTTTTTTTAAAAATCTACGACCCGCGCAGAGTGCGGGTTATATATATATATTGCCAAAGAGTATTTTACGACAATAATATATAGAATCTCAAAATTATACAGGGGGCAGCTACTAATAACAATGCCAGTGATTTGACCAATGGATCTGCCATGGCCATCCACGTTGTCCTAACACAAGTAGGAGGTAGGTATATGTTTATAGACTCCGTCCCCCAGTCTTTGAGGAATGGTTGCTTGACAGGTGTACACCAACCGATAAGTGTCTTTCGCGGTGTCAATCTTACGGCATTTCACATGCCCACCAGACCTCGCATCATTTTGGGGCCCTATCTCTTTGAAGGGTAATAAGTCTCCTCCGACTCAAATCATTCAGTTAATACATGTTTTTATTTTTATTAATTTTAATAAATAAATTTATTAGATATAAATAAGTAAGTATATTATTTTGCGAGATCAAATCATTTCTCAATTTTTCCACCTTTTTTTAGTTATTTTTAATGAATTGTTTTGTTTATTTACATAGATGATTATTAATTTATTTGATTAGATGCCTATATAAGTTTTCAATTTACTCTTTGAATTTTTTTATGTAAAGAAACATGTTGTAACCTAATTGTTAACCCCCATATTTGTATATATTTTTGAAAAAAATTTAGAAAAATCCAAAAAAATATGTCTTGTCAATAATTTTAGCTATTTTAATCACTTTGTTATTTTTTTAATTTCTATTTAATTCTTGTGTGTCAAAACATCTTGAAAATTATAAAAATATAAATATAAAAAATAGCTAGAGTTTGAAATTGGACCGATAATCGAGCATTATAGAAAAAATTGAGTTTGAAAATTTTTGGGTTATAATCGAAGTTTCAATTGAAGAGGAATTTTAGGAAAAAGATTATTTTGATTTGGCTAAGAGTGAAAGAAATTTGAAGTTTAAGGATGATTTAGAAACAAATAGCCAAATTAGAAATCAATAAAGGGTTTAATTGAAGAAAAAAAATAATTGATAGTTAGATTGATCAAAATTGCATAATTTTGGGTAAAGATAGATTTGAAACATGTTCTTAAATCTGAAGGTTGAAATTGATTCATATAGGAATACAATTAAAAAGGAAAGGTGATTTAAGACAAATTAAATGAAATTGGAAAAGATTTAAAATCTAAGGATAGTAATGAGAATAAGGAATGTTTGTTTGAATTTTTATTTCAGTCCATTTCAATTCATTTAATTCAATTTAGTCAAATAAATTTTATTTCAATTCAATTAAGTTCAATTGAACTAATTTAATTTAATTTAGTCCCCAATTAATTCCAAGCATTTAAATCAGATATTGCAATCTCCTATTTATAGCTAGATTCTTAAGTCATTAAACCAAAAATCTCATCATTAAGTCCATATTCTAATCTCCCAAATTCAGCAATCAACAAAGTTTAAGGACTTTATAAAATATTTGCTATAAACACAAATTTTTATATATATATATATATATATATATATATATATATATATATATATATATATATAGGTGTCAAGCATCTCATTAAGACTAAGAATCTGACATAGTAACAGTTGGCCTTAGGATTAAAAAAAATACAAATCAAGCCTTTAACAAGCCATGAATGAAAAAATAAAGTTAGGATGGTCAAGTATTGCAAGAAACCAAGTCAGAAACAGAGTCTAAGTTGCAGCACAGTTTGAATGACAACAACATAGTTCATTTTCAACATAAATTTTAAGGAATTTAACCACCCTTAATAACTTGATAAGGATAAAGGAATTTAGTAACATTAAGGACTCATAATCAGCAGAAGAGTACTCCGAACAAAAGATAACAGCTAATGGAGAGAATAAAGGAAGCAAATCACGACAAAAACCAAAGGGGTCAAAGAGCATTCTTTTCTTCTCTATTTTTTAATTTTCAAATAGCTATGAGCTAAATTTTGACTTTTGATTCAGAAGAGTTTTGTTCCATTATTGTTTTAGATTGTGAGAAGAGATATTTCCAACTTTATTTCTGGACATTCAAGTACTTGTTTTACCTGAATTTGGTAGGTGATCTATTGTTTTCATTCAAGCTTTTTGAATGGTTTTTACGATAAACACGCTTTGTTTTGTGAATTTTTCAATCGGTAATTGTTGATTTGGATCAAGAAGAAAGCAAAATAAATGAATTTGGTTTATTTAACTTTCAAGTTAAAAAAATAAAAGTAAAAATCATTAAGTTTTTTAATGATAGCATAGAATGCTCGATCCTTTTTCACTCTTAAAGCTTTCATCACCAAATATAAAAAATGCTTTTCAATTTTGAATTTGATTGATATTAAGGAATTAATTAGGGCCTTTTTCTAATTAATTTAATATTTTTCAATCTTTCTTGCTTAAAGGAATATAAGTATTTCCTTGAATTAAAGAATACTTATTTTACTTTAATAGTCAATATAATTTGTTGAATGAACAATCTCTTTGAACCGAACATATAAACACTGAATTATCTTTCACGTTTTGTTTTCAGAATTTTATTTTTCTTTAGTTTTCTTATTAATCCTCAACACTTATTATATTTTCTTGTAAGAAGAATTAGAATAATTTTCCTTGAGTTTGACCTGGCTTTCACTATCGTGCTCTAAAAATCATTTCCTTAAAAAGAAAGAAAAGTTAGAATTAATTTTGGTGGTTTTGACAGCGACCATCTTTTTGCACCTTAGTCTTTTTAATTTTGTATATTAGTCTTATGATTTCTTACACTTGATAAACTTTGGTAGAGGTGACAAAAGTATATTGGAAAAGGATTTATGGAAAACCAATGATTATGTTGCTTTCATTATTAAATGGAAGTCAATATTTGTTGTTTCCGTTATTTAAGGGAAGCCAATGATTATGTTGCTTTCTTATTGAATGAAGCCAATGCGTGTTGTTTTCTTGGAAAAAAGAAGTTATTGTTATGTTGCTTTTATCGTTGGATAGAAGCCAATGTTTGTAGCTTCCATTATTGAATGGAAACTAATGATATGTTGCTTTCATTGTTGGATGGAAGCCAATGTTTGTAACTTTTATTATTGAATGGAAGCCAATGATATGTCGTTTGCTTCTATTAATAAATGAGAGTCATTGTTATATTGCTTTCAAAACCGGATAAAAGCCAATGTTTGTAGTTTTCATCGTTGAGTGGAAGTTACTATTTGTTGCTTTCATGGTTAAATGAAAGTCAATAATATATCGTTTGCATTGTTAAAATAAAACAAATAAGAATATTGAATATGACTTTTGGGGGTGAGAACGAGGTTATGATTGTAAAGCAACTAAAATTTTGGATTGGATGGGAAAATGTATTATATTCAGGAAAATGATAATTAATGTGTTGAGAATTATCAAAATCTATTTAAATAATAGTGAGCACTTGTGAATTTTTTTATTAAATTGTTTATTATTTTATTGTTGTTATTTATAGAATCATCACACACTGTAAGATAGAGTTGATATACTAGGGTTAGATTTTACTGTATTAAGTATATTTTGTATGTACACACTTCTTATGTATGATTAATATAATCCTTGTTGCTACTCAATTTTTGACCCCACGTTTTGATAAATTTTTCAAAAAAAAATAAAAAAAATAATAATAAGGGTTTACGTGTGGCGATAACATAAAGCATCAGGGCTAATATTAAGAAAGCAATGTGTCAATGAGATAATTATTGAATCATATATAATTACTGCAATATAAGATACCATAGATATATTATTTGATTCATGTTGGTTATGGAAAAATAATCACTGCAATATAAAATACTATATATATAGGACTTGTTGGTCCTGGTTATAGAAAATAATCTCTGTAATAATTATTGTAATATTTTCTTAAATAGCATGTGTAAAGATTTTCTATATAAGTGAACCTTCAATCATATGCACAATGAGGAGAAAAATTTACAGGAAGAGCATAAAACAATTTAAAGACAAAAAAAAAAAATAATAAGAGCAACAACAAAAACCCCAAACCTAATTTTTTTTCCAGGCCAAAACCAAGCCACCACTCCCATCTCCATCTTCCCTGCAGAACTAAGAACCCCACCTTGCCTTTGCTAAACAAACCAAAAAATCATCTCTCACTCTAACACCACCTTGCCGTCTCTTCCTTATCTCTCGCCAAAACCAGTATACCCTGACCGACCTCCACTGTTCCCCCCCATTCCCCCCTGTTACATAGCCTCCTATCCTTCCTCCTTTGCTGCTGCTTTCCCTAGCAAACCTTGAGACCCAGCACTCTCCCTCTCACAGTCGTCACTGTCCCTTTCCCTTTTCTTAGCCAAAACTTTCCCTCTGCACACAAGCTCCCCTTCTCCCTTCAGCCGCACACTCTCCCCTCCTTTTCTCTACATAGAAGTCACCTCTCATTTCCCTTGCCAGCCGGTCATTTCAGCTCCTTTCTTCTCCCTTTCCCCGTTGGTCCCCATTCCATCTCTCGGCCAGCCCTTCTTTCTCTGCCAAGGACAAACCAGACTTACCCCTTTCCTTAGCGAAACATAGACTAGTAGCCATCGCTCCCTGCCCATGTTTATGTTTCTCTCCAGGAACTAACCGCCTAAACCAGCCACACCGTCATCTTCCATTTGTTCTCGATTTTAGAAACAGAGAAGGTACACCCCCTGGGCTGTTGAATCTCTTTCTGAGAGTCGCCGCCCTTTACCGTGACAGCCCTGCACCTTGCCAGTTTGTCCTCATCAGCACCGTGTCTGCAACACGTCCAGCACTGCGGCAAACCTGGCTCCACCGTGAACAGCGAGCAGGGACGTCTTTCGTGAGCAGCAACCAGTCGTCTCCCTCCGCTTCGCCTCCAGCCGCTGCCTGACCAAGTAAGCCGTTTCTCTCCTATCTTAATTCCATTTGCATTTAAAAGAGTTGGCACTGTGCGAAGGTAAATTAATTACCTTCGCACTGTGCAGTGCATGCATGAGTAATTCAAGCATGCACTGCACAGTGCCCAACCGGGTCACTAGTTTGAACTAGTGACCCGACTAGGCCGGCTGGGTTCAGCCAAACCACATGGGCCGAGCTGGATCCAGTCTAAAAAAACAAGTAATATCGTTGGTTTTTTCGTGTGTTTAGTTTATGGTTTGTTATTTTTTTTATATTGTGGAAATAGAAATCTGGTATTAAAATACCTGGTTTTTCCTACGAGATGTTGCAAATATATATATATATATTTGCAACATCTCGTAGGAAAAACCAGGTATTTTAATACCAGATTTCTATTTCCACAATATAAAAAAAATAACAAACCATAAACTAAACACACGAAAAAACCAACGATATTACTTGTTTTTTTAGACTGGATCCAGCTCGGCCCATGTGGTTTGGCTGAACCCAGCCGGCCTAGTCGGGTCACTAGTTCAAACTAGTGACCCGGTTGGGCACTGTGCAGTGCATGCTTGAATTACTCATGCATGCACTGCACAGTGCGAAGGTAATTAATTTACCTTCGCACAGTGCCAACTCTTTTAAATGCAAATGGAATTAAGATAGGAGAGAAACGGCTTACTTGGTCAGGCAGCGGCTGGAGGCGAAGCGGAGGGAGACGACTGGTTGCTGCTCACGAAAGACGTCCCTGCTCGCTGTTCACGGTGGAGCCAGGTTTGCCGCAGTGCTGGACGTGTTGCAGACACGGTGCTGATGAGGACAAACTGGCAAGGTGCAGGGCTGTCACGGTAAAGGGCGGCGACTCTCAGAAAGAGATTCAACAGCCCAGGGGGTGTACCTTCTCTGTTTCTAAAATCGAGAACAAATGGAAGATGACGGTGTGGCTGGTTTAGGCGGTTAGTTCCTGGAGAGAAACATAAACATGGGCAGGGAGCGATGGCTACTAGTCTATGTTTCGCTAAGGAAAGGGGTAAGTCTGGTTTGTCCTTGGCAGAGAAAGAAGGGCTGGCCGAGAGATGGAATGGGGACCAACGGGGAAAGGGAGAAGAAAGGAGCTGAAATGACCGGCTGGCAAGGGAAATGAGAGGTGACTTCTATGTAGAGAAAAGGAGGGGAGAGTGTGCGGCTGAAGGGAGAAGGGGAGCTTGTGTGCAGAGGGAAAGTTTTGGCTAAGAAAAGGGAAAGGGACAGTGACGACTGTGAGAGGGAGAGTGCTGGGTCTCAAGGTTTGCTAGGGAAAGCAGCAGCAAAGGAGGAAGGATAGGAGGCTATGTAACAGGGGGGAATGGGGGGGAACAGTGGAGGTCGGTCAGGGTATACTGGTTTTGGCGAGAGATAAGGAAGAGACGGCAAGGTGGTGTTAGAGTGAGAGATGATTTTTTGGTTTGTTTAGCAAAGGCAAGGTGGGGTTCTTAGTTCTGCAGGGAAGATGGAGATGGGAGTGGTGGCTTGGTTTTGGCCTGGAAAAAAAATTAGGTTTGGGGTTTTTGTTGTTGCTCTTATTATTTTTTTTTTTTGTCTTTAAATTGTTTTATGCTCTTCCTGTAAATTTTTCTCCTCATTGTGCATATGATTGAAGGTTCACTTATATAGAAAATCTTTACACATGCTATTTAAGAAAATATTACAATAATTATTACAGAGATTATTTTCTATAACCAGGACCAACAAGTCCTATATATATAGTATTTTATATTGCAGTGATTATTTTTCCATAACCAACATGAATCAAATAATATATCTATGGTATCTTATATTGCAGTAATTATATATGATTCAATAATTATCTCATTGACACATTGCTTTCTTAATATTAGCCCTGATGCTTTATGTTATCGCCACACGTAAACCCTTATTATTATTTTTTTTATTTTTTTTTGAAAAATTTATCAAAACGTGGGGTCAAAAATTGAGTAGCAACAAGGATTATATTAATCATACATAAGAAGTGTGTACATACAAAATATACTTAATACAGTAAAATCTAACCCTAGTATATCAACTCTATCTTACAGTGTGTGATGATTCTATAAATAACAACAATAAAATAATAAACAATTTAATAAAAAAATTCACAAGTGCTCACTATTATTTAAATAGATTTTGATAATTCTCAACACATTAATTATCATTTTCCTGAATATAATACATTTTCCCATCCAATCCAAAATTTTAGTTGCTTTACAATCATAACCTCGTTCTCACCCCCAAAAGTCATATTCAATATTCTTATTTGTTTTATTTTAACAATGCAAACGATATATTATTGACTTTCATTTAACCATGAAAGCAACAAATAGTAACTTCCACTCAACGATGAAAACTACAAACATTGGCTTTTATCCGGTTTTGAAAGCAATATAACAATGACTCTCATTTATTAATAGAAGCAAACGACATATCATTGGCTTCCATTCAATAATAAAAGTTACAAACATTGGCTTCCATCCAACAATGAAAGCAACATATCATTAGTTTCCATTCAATAATGGAAGCTACAAACATTGGCTTCTATCCAACGATAAAAGCAACATAACAATAACTTCTTTTTTCCAAGAAAACAACACGCATTGGCTTCATTCAATAAGAAAGCAACATAATCATTGGCTTCCCTTAAATAACGGAAACAACAAATATTGACTTCCATTTAATAATGAAAGCAACATAATCATTGGTTTTCCATAAATCCTTTTCCAATATACTTTTGTCACCTCTACCAAAGTTTATCAAGTGTAAGAAATCATAAGACTAATATACAAAATTAAAAAGACTAAGGTGCAAAAAGATGGTCGCTGTCAAAACCACCAAAATTAATTCTAACTTTTCTTTCTTTTTAAGGAAATGATTTTTAGAGCACGATAGTGAAAGCCAGGTCAAACTCAAGGAAAATTATTCTAATTCTTCTTACAAGAAAATATAATAAGTGTTGAGGATTAATAAGAAAACTAAAGAAAAATAAAATTCTGAAAACAAAACGTGAAAGATAATTCAGTGTTTATATGTTCGGTTCAAAGAGATTGTTCATTCAACAAATTATATTGACTATTAAAGTAAAATAAGTATTCTTTAATTCAAGGAAATACTTATATTCCTTTAAGCAAGAAAGATTGAAAAATATTAAATTAATTAGAAAAAGGCCCTAATTAATTCCTTAATATCAATCAAATTCAAAATTGAAAAGCATTTTTTATATTTGGTGATGAAAGCTTTAAGAGTGAAAAAGGATCGAGCATTCTATGCTATCATTAAAAAACTTAATGATTTTTACTTTTATTTTTTTAACTTGAAAGTTAAATAAACCAAATTCATTTATTTTGCTTTCTTCTTGATCCAAATCAACAATTACCGATTGAAAAATTCACAAAACAAAGCGTGTTTATCGTAAAAACCATTCAAAAAGCTTGAATGAAAACAATAGATCACCTACCAAATTCAGGTAAAACAAGTACTTGAATGTCCAGAAATAAAGTTGGAAATATCTCTTCTCACAATCTAAAACAATAATGGAACAAAACTCTTCTGAATCAAAAGTCAAAATTTAGCTCATAGCTATTTGAAAATTAAAAAATAGAGAAGAAAAGAATGCTCTTTGACCCCTTTGGTTTTTGTCGTGATTTGCTTCCTTTATTCTCTCCATTAGCTGTTATCTTTTGTTCGGAGTACTCTTCTGCTGATTATGAGTCCTTAATGTTACTAAATTCCTTTATCCTTATCAAGTTATTAAGGGTGGTTAAATTCCTTAAAATTTATGTTGAAAATGAACTATGTTGTTGTCATTCAAACTGTGCTGCAACTTAGACTCTGTTTCTGACTTGGTTTCTTGCAATACTTGACCATCCTAACTTTATTTTTTCATTCATGGCTTGTTAAAGGCTTGATTTGTATTTTTTTTAATCCTAAGGCCAACTGTTACTATGTCAGATTCTTAGTCTTAATGAGATGCTTGACACCTATATATATATATATATATATATATATATATATATATATATATATATATATATAAAAATTTGTGTTTATAGCAAATATTTTATAAAGTCCTTAAACTTTGTTGATTGCTGAATTTGGGAGATTAGAATATGGACTTAATGATGAGATTTTTGGTTTAATGACTTAAGAATCTAGCTATAAATAGGAGATTGCAATATCTGATTTAAATGCTTGGAATTAATTGGGGACTAAATTAAATTAAATTAGTTCAATTGAACTTAATTGAATTGAAATAAAATTTATTTGACTAAATTGAATTAAATGAATTGAAATGGACTGAAATAAAAATTCAAACAAACATTCCTTATTCTCATTACTATCCTTAGATTTTAAATCTTTTCCAATTTCATTTAATTTGTCTTAAATCACCTTTCCTTTTTAATTGTATTCCTATATGAATCAATTTCAACCTTCAGATTTAAGAACATGTTTCAAATCTATCTTTACCCAAAATTATGCAATTTTGATCAATCTAACTATCAATTATTTTTTTTCTTCAATTAAACCCTTTATTGATTTCTAATTTGGCTATTTGTTTCTAAATCATCCTTAAACTTCAAATTTCTTTCACTCTTAGCCAAATCAAAATAATCTTTTTCCTAAAATTCCTCTTCAATTGAAACTTCGATTATAACCCAAAAATTTTCAAACTCAATTTTTTCTATAATGCTCGATTATCGGTCCAATTTCAAACTCTAGCTATTTTTTATATTTATATTTTTATAATTTTCAAGATGTTTTGACACACAAGAATTAAATAGAAATTAAAAAAATAACAAAGTGATTAAAATAGCTAAAATTATTGACAAGACATATTTTTTTGGATTTTTCTAAATTTTTTTCAAAAATATATACAAATATGGGGGTTAACAATTAGGTTACAACATGTTTCTTTACATAAAAAAATTCAAAGAGTAAATTGAAAACTTATATAGGCATCTAATCAAATAAATTAATAATCATCTATGTAAATAAACAAAACAATTCATTAAAAATAACTAAAAAAAGGTGGAAAAATTGAGAAATGATTTGATCTCGCAAAATAATATACTTACTTATTTATATCTAATAAATTTATTTATTAAAATTAATAAAAATAAAAACATGTATTAACTGAATGATTTGAGTCGGAGGAGACTTATTACCCTTCAAAGAGATAGGGCCCCAAAATGATGCGAGGTCTGGTGGGCATGTGAAATGCCGTAAGATTGACACCGCGAAAGACACTTATCGGTTGGTGTACACCTGTCAAGCAACCATTCCTCAAAGACTGGGGGACGGAGTCTATAAACATATACCTACCTCCTACTTGTGTTAGGACAACGTGGATGGCCATGGCAGATCCATTGGTCAAATCACTGGCATTGTTATTAGTAGCTGCCCCCTGTATAATTTTGAGATTCTATATATTATTGTCGTAAAATACTCTTTGGCAATATATATATATAACCCGCACTCTGCGCGGGTCGTAGATTTTTAAAAAAAAAAATTAAGTATATAAACTATTTTGATATGTTTCTTAATCTAGGTATCTAATTACATAAATTTATAATTATTTATATAATTAAATAAAAACTTTATTAACAATAACTAAAAATAAAACTGGAAAAATTAAAAAAAATTCTAAATCAAGATATTTAATATCATAAAATAAAATATTTATCCGTTTGTGTTTACTGAATTTACTTATTAAAATTAATAAAATATAATAAAAATAGAAACACCTGTAAAACTCAGTGAATAAAATAAAAGAAAAAGAACATTACGCAAGGATAAACACATTAGAATTATTATTTCAAAATAACTATCTTTTTTATAAAATAAAGCTTATATGTATAAAATAAGAAATATTCTTCAAAAATTAAATACAAAACAAAACAATTTAAAACAAAAACTTTATCCAAAAAAGGCCTGTAAAACCGTGGTCTAGTTCATGAAATTAGGATAAACCAATAAAAAAAATAAAGATAACCTCAAAATCATTTTTCTTATTAAAAATATATAATGATAAAATCATAAAAAAGAAAGAAAAAAAATCCACAACCATATTAATTCTTAAAATTTATAACTCGTGTTATTAGATTGGAAACATGACAAATAAAAAAGCCTTGAAGCTTAATCCAAAACAAATTTAAGACGGAAAACAAATTTAAATAATAAAAAACAAATATTTTTTAAAGTTTGGATCCGTAATTAAAAATATATTCAATTACACTGCATCGTACTATCATGTGGAGTCTAGGATGAGACGTTAAGGACGAAATAAGTTGTTGAAATTACTAGTTGGACAACATATTCCTATCCTAAGGTGCCAGAAACGCATAAAATTAACAAGTTGGTTCCTTACAGAGGCTTTATAGATCGAGCAAGCAGATCGAAACCATGTTATGTAATTGTTAATTATTTCATGAAAAATATATGTAACCAACCTTACCTAATTAATTGACATCGAGGGAGTTAAATATGCTATATAGAGTAATCGTGTGGTCACAGGCACGTAGAAGGTGATTTATGGATTGATTAATATGCATTCATGACCATCCATGTCTTTATTGCTCGATGCCGATTTCCAAAATCAATATATATATATATATATATATATATATATATATATATATATATATATATATATATATATATATATATGTATTCAAATTCAAGATTCAAAACACACTCGGTTTCGTAGGTATATAAGATTGGATTTATGTTAAATATATATATTTCTAGCTAGGTTTAGGTTCAGTGGATGTTTTGTTTGCCTTTAAGGAGACAATTTTACTAAATAAATCTCAAGAAGCAAGAGGTTTCCTTTTTCATTTCTTATAGTTTCTCATATCCTTTTCCCCTTTGAATATTCAAGAGCATTGAATTTGGTAAGATAGGCAATATGAAGGAAATTTGGGGCAATATGGGGCCAAGAGTGCCACTCGAAATAATTAAGACGTGAAGGAAATTTTAGTGGCGAGGGGAATTTATGCAGTGCAGGGAAATCTTAGAAACGAAAACAGCTTTTCAAAGTGCACTGGCTTGCTGCAAAGCGAGAATTATGAAGTTTTGAATTCAAATCCCACCTTTGTGAAGCAACTGCTAATAATATCAAGTAAGAAAAGAATATAAATAAATTAAATAGTATCATTGGAACTTAGCTGATGAAAAGCATATTGGTTTCTGTACATGGCTCCTCTGGGAAACGTAGCTCCCCTTCTTGTATGATGATGAGTTTTGCGACCGAATTGCTTCGTAAATAGCTGCTCTTGCTATAGCTAAGCCTTCTTCAATTCTCTCAAAACCTGCCTTAATTTTCTTCCCAGAAAAACACACACACACAAATCAAGAAAACAAGAAACCATATATTCGATATATGCAGTGAAAGTTAATAAACCAGGCTCACCTTTTAAATGTAAAAAAAATATAAAGAGTATAAAAATTGTTTCAATAGTGTAATTAAACATACTTAATTTTTAAATCTCCGCTTAATTTTTTACCGGACCTAAGCGTCTTAAGACTAAAACCAATACTAAACTCAAGCGTGTTGAGTCTAACAGCTAAGTCAAACCCCATCGTCCATAATGCATACAACAACATCTCAAATTTAAAAAAACATGAACCCTTTAAAAAAATATCAAACACTTGGATGGAAACATAAAATTAATATTTTCATCCATAATGCATACAAAAAAAAAAAAGTTTATTTTTGAAAACTTAAAATAAATCACTTAGATCTCAATATTTTTTTTAATCTTTCCTCTTTAAATATAACAAATTTATATAATAAGTTGGACAAATAAAAAAGAGTTTGCAATTAAGTTCTACTGTATATGAATCAAAAATCCTACTTGAATGAGGTAGTTTTTGTTTTTGCAGCCCAATCACGTTTTTAATTTTTCTTGACCTAGGCGCTTGGGTTTAGAATGGATGTCACACTCAGACATGGGTCTGACATGGTTGTCAAGTCTAGGCGCTTGGGTCTCAACCCAAGCGACCTGGGTCTAGCAATCATGTCAAACCCAAAGTGCTTGAGTTTGACAACCATGCATGATTTGAAAAACAACAAATAAAAAAGATAATTGTACACTTTAATTGTTACAAGAGAGACAAGAAAGAAAAAACACAAACAATCGATCACCGGCGGCAATTCA
>Ga0325414_1003833_pt1 | contig 15697 bp, 13 predicted proteins | sample PopdelMetagenome_8_FD_206183 | JGI IMG/M metagenome (GOLD analysis project Ga0325414, IMG submission 206183) | Populus deltoides microbial communities from Bellville, Georgia, United States - Leaf-PdKOR-R3 | ecosystem: Host-associated > Plants > Phyllosphere > Phylloplane/Leaf | place: USA...
TTAGTTATATTAATTTTTTATGTTAAAATAGAGAACATTATCAAACAAAATATTAATTCAAAATGTGAGTGAATTCCATTTTTAATTTGATATTAACCATTTCAAAAACAAATCTGTCCATTAGAAATTAGATTAGCAAAGAAAGAAAGCATCGAATTGTAATAAATAAATAACTTTCCAAGCAGCTTCTGGCAGTGATAACTTTTGCGCGGAATTTGTCACTGAAGAGACAACTATGCAGTTTGACTCTTCTCTATGTATGTGATATGCATGGTAATAACCTTATTAGTTAATAATTATTCAGTCTTATCATTCCATCAATAAATTAATATATTTTTGACATGGAAAAAATCTTTAAATCTCCTGCAATTACTTGTATCAATATTTTGCAGATTATAGAGTCAAGGAACAAATTATTTAATTTTGATGTTCGAGGAAAGCAGCTTTCTATACAACCGAATCAACTGATGGCCAATTCATAACGATGATACAACATTATTGAAAAATTAAATAATTTTTTGTTAAAGAATAATATAAATCATATCATGTAATATTACCTAACAGTTTAAGCTATTAGATTGAATTGATTTTTTGATATGTTATCAGAGCTTTGATAACCAAGCAGTCACGAGTTCGAATCTTACTATCCCTATTTATTTGATAAAAATTAAGAATAAGGTAATGTGGCCCTATGCAAGTTTCAAGTTCAAAAGGCTTTCACTTGAAAAGATATGTTAAAAAATAATATAAATCATATTCTGTGACCTCACCTAACAACTTAAGCTATTGATTCAATTGGTTTTTGATATTTCTTTAAACATTTTTTTGCTAAACTAATGGAAACTCAATTAACAACTTAAGCTTTTTATTTGATAAAAATTAAGCATAAGGTAATGTGACCCTTTGCAAGTTTCAAGTTCAAAGGGCTTTCACTTGAAAAGATATGTTAGAAAATAATATAAATCATATTCTGTGACTTCATCTAACAACTTAAGTTATTGGATTGAATTGGTTTTTGATATTTCTTTAAACATTTTTTGCTAAACTAATGAAAACTCAATTAAAGATATTCTCAACAAATTGATAAGGACTTAAAAAGTCTAATAATAAATTTTGAATTTGTGTGTTTTATGTAAAATTAAGAGTCTTGATGACTAATCAATTACAAATTCAAATCTTATCATCCTTATCTATTTAATAAAAAATAAATAAAGTATAAGGTAGTGTGCGTTCATGCAAGTTTCAAGTTTAAATGGTTTTCACTTGACGGATATGTTAGAGAATAATATAAATCATATCTTGAAGATTTCAAATAATAATTTAAATTTTTTAATTGAATTGGTTCTTTAATCATTTTTCCTCATTAGTTGAATAACTAATACACAGCAAATTAATTGAATATTTAAGAGAGGAAAAAAGGTCAGACAAGAAATATTATCTCTCTTGTGATCATTGAATAGTCGAATGAGGGGATTTACATCATCAAAAACAAGAAACATCGATCGGAGAAGTTTCTCTGAAGCACAAGTAAACTTCAAAAACTCAATCCGAGGATCACGTCGAAAAGAATTAAAAATGTCTAATAACATAGATCCAAGCTCCTAATTATTCAACTATGAAATCTTTAATAACTTTAGACAATTTGACTGTTATCTTAAGAGTCGACACTAAACCACCCTCGAGTAAGAAGATTAATAATAAATTATAACCAAACTCCTCAAATATTTTAAGATTACACAAATATTCAACAGTTTGAGAAATTTGACAAAAACTTACTTTTTTAGAAAACAATATTAAGAAATATATTTGTATCCAAAACACATTTAATAATTTTAAAATAATATTCCTTCAGTCGTAAGGAAGATTTTAATTGATTTAAGTTATATAAATATTTCATGTTAAAATAGAGATCATTATCAAACAAAATATTAATTCAAAATGTGAGTGAATTCCATTTTTAATTTGATATTAACCATTTCAAAAACAAATTTGTCCATTTGAAAATAGATTTGCAAAGAAAGAAAGCATCGAATTATAATAAATAAATAACTTTCCAAGCAGCTTCTAGCAGTGATAACTTTTGCGCTGAATTTGTCAGTACTGAAGAGACAAATATCCGGTTTGACTATGTGATATGCATGGCAATAACCTTATTAGTTAATAATTATTCACTGAAATCATTCCATCAATAAATTAATCTATTTTGACATGGGAAAATTCTTTAAATATTCTCCTGCAATTAACTGTATCAATATTGCAGATCATAGAGTCAAGGAAAAGCATGTGCTTGGAAACTCTCCGTGAAAGGTCTCTGATTCAAGTACCAAAAATGACACCCTCTGCATCCTCTGCACCCTTCACCAAAAACCACCCTCCCATGCCTGTCATTGCATCATCAACCCTAAACCTTCACAAAACCCCTTACCAACATCTTCAAATCCTACCTCAACCACCCACAACAACATCTCCTTACTCAAATTCAACATATTACCCTATCACCTTTACTTCACACCAGGCCGCTTCCCCTGTCTTACCATCTGAACCCTCCACAAAAACTTTTAGCCCGGCATCTTATGCCAATGCCCCTACTAGTCCAGACCATCTTAAGTTGTTTTTTGAGAGATTTCCTTCATGGGTGGAATATCAAGACCTGAAAAAGACTTTCGGTAAGTTTGGCCGGGTTATCAAATTGTTTCTGTCCAAACGAAAAACAGTTCTTGGACGACGCTTTGGTTTTGTGGAAATACTATCACCCTTGCCCGTGTCTGATCTTTGTGACCAAGCCAGTAACGTTTGGTTCGATTCCTATAAGTTGAGAGTGAACCCAGCTAAATGCCAATCTTTTAAACCTCCCTGCCAACATCAAAACCCCTACCCAAAATTGCATCACCTCATAAACCCCAACTTATGTTTAGAGATAACAGATCCTTTGCTGAGGTACTCACATCCAAACCACAACAAATGGTCATGAAGGAGAGGAGAATGATACAGTATAACTCCAAAGAAGAGGATAAGGAATGATTGCATAAAAGCTTAGTGGGAAATATCTTGCCAAATGTTGATTTAGTGACACGATCAAAGAGTTAATGTCTTATCCCAAGTGCAGGAGTGTCGAAGTAATAAATAACCTGGTAAAACCGGGGTCGAACCACAAAGAGGTGAATTGTATGAATTACAAATAATAAAATGATATTGATGTTGAAGAGAATACTGAGATGTAATACTGATGTAAGGATTAAACAATAATAAAACAGATGTCAAGGTTAGAGGATCCATTAATGGTATTTCAAATAAATATAATATAAACTCTTTTTATTACTCAACTGGAAACCATACACAAAGAAGGTTCCAATCGAATGATTTATCATTATTAGCTCATTATAAATTATTAACATGATCATATTAATCATCTTGTCTAAGTAACACCATACTTATAAATATCATTAGGCATTTATATTGCTAGCTTATATTAACAACAAATCAAGTCCTATCATAACAACGATGTCGGCCGAAAACTATGAAGGATCAAGCATTTGATGTACCAAGTGTTATACAACACAAATTTAGATTAACCATTTAACAAGCAAGGTATTAAGAATTAGTAAGATAAAAAGATAAGACATGCTAATAACAATTTTTCTTGGATATAAACATTGAAGTCCATGTTGAGTTTATATTATACCTATCTTAACACCATTAGTGAAACCTTTTCACCTTGACATAATTAACTTAGCTAAACATAATGAAGAAGAAAAACATAAATAAACAAGATAAGAACATGATTATGATATAAGTTAACTAAGTATATGAAAGGAAATGAAAAAACATAAACAAGAGATTAATATAACATGAAAGAAAACTTGAACATTACAAAGATATAAAGAGAGAAAGCAAGAACGTGATTTTGATCTGAAAAATAATATGATTAAATACATGGCAAATGCCTCCTTTTATAGGCTAAGATTTAGAACTATTGATTGGTTGACTAAGAAGATAGTTGCTGGCCAACCATTGATTTGGTGGCAGGTTTTTGACATTGTTGGCTGCTTTGTTATTGATATTGTTGGCTGATTATTGATATTATTGGCTGGCTAAAACATCATTGCTAACATTAGAATTTGAGCCCTTTGTTCCATGAAAGCTGTGGGAAATTGTCCTAGCTTTCCAACAAAAAAACCAGAGCTCATTTGGACTTCTAGAACTCAAGATATGAGCTGAAAACCGAACAGTGTTTGAGCTGCAGGACAGATTCCGACTTCTCTGATGTTGCTAAGATTTAAACTTGAAAACGACAGAATTGAGTCTTGGACTCTTCATGAAAGTTTTAGGTCTATGTCTTAGCTTTCCAGCCATATAAAGTAGACCTAAATCCGAGCTCTACATGAAAGTTTTGGACTCTTCATGAAAGTTTTAGGTTTATGATCCAACAACCGAATGGTGTTCCAGTTTGGAATTGAACCAGCATCTCTTCTCTTATAGCATTTGATACTATCTCAAGATAAAAAAAGATGGACATAGTTGGGATAAAAGAGACATGTTTCATGTTTTTCTTGAATCAATCTCAATCAAGATTTTATTTCTCTACCAAAAGAATCTAGCCACACTTTCAAGCTAGGCACCAATAAATTTTTAAAAATAAAGTTTAGGACTGAAATTAAATTTCATAAACTGTTAAGAATTAAAAGCTTATAATTTAAAAAGTTGGGGAACTAAAGTATATGTATAGCCGCAATTCTAGCAAAACCATCTCCTTTTATTTTATTTTTCTATTTTTGAATCTTGCCTTCCTTAATAAATGTGATATAATTGGTCATTAATTTGGGTGTATAAGGGTGTGATAAAAAAAGAAGAAGAGGGACTAAAAAAACCATTTAATTTAAAAAAGGGTGCATGCTATTGGATTATTGGATGAATTATTTTTTTATAAATGATATTAAATTTGATATGATTAATTTTTTTATTTAAATTAAAAGCTGAGCCAAATTAGATCAAATTTAATAACTATTATTGAAACTAAAATATAATCTTTCAACTTTCGGATTTAGGCTCTATTTGTTTGCTGGAAAGTAGTTTTCTTTTGGAAAGTGAATTCCGGGAAAGTGAATAATTTTCTGATGTTTGGTAGTGTAATGAAAAATAAGTTGGAAAACACTTTCCAGTGTTTGGTTATGTCATGGAAAATAAGCTGAAAAATAACTTATTAATGTTTTATTTTTCTCAAGTTTATTAAAATAATAAGGAACAAATCTTATAAATTAAAAAGTTGAATGAGAATGAAATTAAAAAAAATCATAAATTATCTCAAATAAAATAAATAATAATCAAAATAATAGAGATCAAATCTAAAAAATAAAAAAAATAAAAGATGAAGAAATTAAAATAATAATAATTAACATTTCATAAATTATTTCAAATAAAATAAGTAACAATCAAAAGAATGAGGATCAAACTTGATAGATAAAAAATTTCAATAAAAAAATAATAAGGCAAAAGCAAATAACAATTATAAAAATGAGGACCAAAGTTGATATAAAAATTAAATTTTAAGAGATAAAATTGAAAAATAAATATTCAAAACAAAATATATATAGCAATCAAAAGTTTGAGGACCAAATTTGATATAATCAGCAAATAATATGACATTTCTAAATTTTTCACAACTTCTGGAAAGTGTTTTCCGCCTAAATTTTTCAGGAAAACACTTTCTTGGAAATCAAGTCAAATTTTTCTTTGACTGGAAAGTGTTTTCCGTTGACCAACTTTCCTAACAGCAAACAAATACAGGAAAGTTTGGAAAGTAATTTTCCGGAAACCACTTTTCAGAAAACAAATATGGTAGAGTAACTTTTGCTGGGAGTGGGGTGAGATAGAGCAAGTCAAAGGAGTGATAAAATAACAGGAGAGATCATAAATAGTACTACCTAAAGGCACAAAATACTAATTATTATACATGTTATTTTATTAGTTTCGGAACGTCTGATGAAGGGAAATACAATGAAAAAAATCTTAAAATTGTCTAAAACTCATGCAAATCAAATGAACATAAATGTCATGGATGTACTTAATCACCATGTTTCGTGAGAAATCAATGTTTGGACATCCAAAGATGGAGCTGTGCCATTTCTAAAATCGCCAATTGTTACTGAAGTAGGAGGCCCAGCAATTTCCCATACGTTGGGAACTTCATCCCTGATGTTTTCAAGTTCTTTCCTACTTTGTGGTGCATGAAGAGCTCCTTTTGACAGCCGAATCTGCTCCAATTCTATCGCGACTTCTCTCATTGTTGGCCGTTTCCTTCCATTCAAGTTCAAGCATCTTCTTGCAAGATTAGCGACTGCGATAACTTCTTCTTCACGGTCCTGCCTCATAAGTCGTTCATCAAGAATATCAAATATCTTGTTCTCTTCCATCAAAAGAATAAAATGAGTGGCTAAACCTCTCCTCTCTTCCGATCTTTCATAAGAAATTGGTTTTTGCCCACTCAAGAGCTCTGCAAGAACAACACCAAAACTGTAGACGTCACTTTTTTCGGTAAAGTGGCTAGACTGGAAGTACTCTGGGTCAAAGTATCCAAATGTGCCTTGAACATGAGTGGTTAGATGAGTTTGATCAATGGCGATCGATCTTGAAGTTCCGAAATCTGATACTTTTGCTTGGAACTTCTCATCTAAAAGTATATTTGTAGACTTAATATCACGGTGATAAATCATAATGGATACTGCAGAATGAAGATAAGAAAGTGCCCTAGCAACTTCAGTAGAAATCCTTAGTCGCATTTCCCATGAAAACTCGAACTCCTCCTTGTGGTTATGAATATACTCAAAGAGATTTCCATTGGGAATGAATTCATAGACTAGTAGAGGAACCTCCGTCTCTAAACAACAACCTAGCAACTTGACCACATGTCTATGATTGACTTGTGAAAGGATGACGACCTCATTGATAAATTCTTCCAACTTTTCTTCATCCACTATTTTGGATTTTTTAACAGCAACGATCATTCCATCTGCTAGCATTCCTTTATAAACAGTTCCTTGGCCACCTTGACCAAGTATTCTATTATCATTAAAACGATCAGTTGCCTTTTCCAACTCCTTGGAAGTAAATATTTTTGTTTTCTGAATGCTTCCATCACTTGAGGATAATTGTTGCTGCAGCAATAAACCACCATTTTGTTTGAAGAACTTCTTCTTCATTTCAATGTTCTTCCTTTTTTTTACAAGTGTATATAACCGCCAAATACCAACAAGCAGCAACAACAATCCAGTGGCCGCACCTAGAACTGCCATTGCTCGCAAGAGAAAAAAAAAAAAAAAGGTTAGATACATACATACAAGGGCGGAGGTATGCTAAGGGATTGGATGGGCTTTAGTCCAGGTTAAGATTTTATCAATATTTTTGACTAGTTTTATATAAAAAAATTGGTAATTTTCAATTGAATTATCAAAAAATTCTGAAAATTTATGTGCAGCCTTCTAATATGATGTTTTAGCTTAAGTAAAAATTTCAGAATTTTTGGAGAAATTCAGAAATTTGATGAAAAATCACAATTTGACCAGTTTTACGTTATTGGATGTAATTTTCAATCCGGCCATTAGATTGAGCTGAAATTTTATAAGAGATCTTAAATATATTGAATAAAATGTGGTCAAAATTTTAGAATGAACGGAGTTTGATAGTGTTAACAAAAAAAAAGACTGTCAAATAAAAGCAAAACGACTCATTAAGGGTAAAATAATTATTTGCCATTAAAAAATAAAACAAATCAGCTCTTCCTTCCTTTTATATGTTGCCGATTGAGCAGAAGCAGAATAGAAAAAGAAAGAAAAGAAAAGGCGAGAGAGAAAGAGAGATAAGTAAGGGAAAAATATAAAAAAAAAATCCAAGGAAAAAGAAAAGAAAAGTGAGAGAATAACCTTATAAACTTACAAAATCCAACTTATAAAACATTAATCCAATGAAGAATTAAGTGAAGGAAGGAGGAATTGAGAGAGGAAAAAAAAATTAATTACTTTGTTTTCCAATTCACATGAGATTGTTATTTTATCCCGGTTGAGGGGTTGTTCAATATATCGATTTAGATTCGATTATAGATTAATTATATTTCACAAAACATCGAAGGATGTAACTTCAATAATGAGTTTATTTTTATTCAAATTTATTTTTTAATATTTTGGGTATAGTATATTTGAATTAAAACTTTACTGTTAACTTCAAAAATTCATATACATAAGTTAATAATTAATCTTAAAAAAATTTATATATTTATTTAATAGCTTAAGGTAGGAAAAATTCTTGGCTCTGCCTGTGTATACATACCTATTATTATTGAACAACATTCTATGTCTATGTCAACAAGGTGGTTAATTAAATCTTTTTTGGGTTGAGGTAACCTTATGCCGTGTATTTTTTTATATACTTTTTTTTTTAATTCTTATATTCTTATTTGTTATTGTATATTCACAAAAAAAAAAAACCATGCAAACAATTTAAAATTTTCTCATATAAGTGGAAAAGCGTAATTATAGATATATAATTGTACATTAAGTATCCAGTTCTTGTCTATATTTAATTAATTAAAAAAGAAAAAGAGAGTGAAATTAAAAAGAACAAAATTATATCGTATGCTTTGATTTACAGGAGAACCAAGGGTACTTAGAGAAGGGTAAAGATGTAAATTAATAATTAAGAAAGTACTGTATCGTCATTGCCTCATTCTATCCATTTTGGGGAGATAAAAAAGGCAGTCATGGACGTGAATTAATTTTCTCGTAGCTCCCATTCCATTCTCTCAGACAAGGGAAAATATATAATTTCTACTGTTTCCCAAACACAATTTATCCTCTAAACCAATGTTTCAGGTTCCTATAAATTACGAAGGAAAAAAGAATTAAGAGACAGGAACTTACTCAAGAAAGTGATCTTAGCTTTGTCGAGATCGCACTTGTACCCACCCGGGACATTCACACATTTTGTCATCCCCGAACACCAATTTCCATTGGGATTTTTGCACTCATCGATATCTGATTAATTCAGGAAATCCAATGAGTGAGTATATATGTTCATGTGATTGGAGCCATCCAAAAGTAGAATGATATTGCATGGTGAATTTATGCTTCAACTCTATTCTATTAATTCGAGCTTCTGACTGCTGTTTAAGCTTCAGTACTACATTATTTTTTTTTTAAAAAAAGATTAAATCACATTAAGCGTGTTCGAATCATACCAGTGCATCCATCAGGAAGATACGGATTGCCATCATAGCCCAGGTTGCAACTACAAGTAGTTGAATTGGAATACAATGTTAATGTACTCAAACCCCACCTACCAGAAACTAATTGCACAGGGGGGCTGCAATTCTTTGCCTCAGAATTCTCCACACGGATGTCATCACTATACATAAACCAATCCAGGATTACTGGGACATGCTGCATATCTTGCACCGCCTCGGGACTTTTTATGTTGTCCAGGGACCATGCTCGGTCTACTATAAAAGCTACCTTGCATTGATTTCTTCCTTGATCATTAGAGTCCTCTGTGGTCCCCAAACTCGCGCTGAACACCTGGAGATTCGAGGGAATTCTGGTCTGGCAGCAATTGTTACCAGAACAGTACCTCTTTTCTTTACCTTCTGTACTAGAACTAGTCAAATTATTAGCACCGCAAGTTGACGTGCACCCAACAATTTCTGGCTCAATTCGGTTCAATAAAGCACGATTGTTGCAGCCCATTGCGATGAAGATATTTAACGAAGAGAAGACGAAAGGACTTCCAGTCATATCAAAGGATAAGTTGGCACCTCTACCAGAACAGCCGGAGGAAATTATTGGACTGTTTACTCGAACCCTACTGCTCCCTAATGAAATCTTCAAGACCTCCATGTTGATTCTGCTTAAGAAAGCCCTGCTGGGAGAATCCGCAGTTGTTTTGTTGCAATCAACTGAGAACCAGTCATTCATGGAACAACCTGTTCCTATTCCAAATGGAAAAGGGATGCTAATGTTTCCACAAGTCTCTGTACAATTAGGCTTCGTCATAAGTGCTGATGCAGTTGCTATTTCAGGGACTAGAAATAGCAGGAGAAAAATTAGAGAGACACGACGAGGAATCATGCCTTCTCTTCTATTGCAGATTTAGATGCTGCTGGAGATCAATAATGGAAGAGGAGAGAGAGAGAGAGGGGAAAGATCTTTCTTTGCTCCCTATTTTTGTAAATAAAAAAATACTAATTGAGACAGAGAAGACTATCTTAAAAGAGTGAACAAACTGTCCAAGTCATTTGAAGCAAATTCAATGCAAAGTTCTCTCTCAATCTATATATATATAATATGGTGGCATTCCATATTTTTAATTCGAGTATTCGTAGGATTTAGAGCTAGGATGTTTCAAATGGAAAAGGGATGCTAATATTTCCACAAGTTTCTGTAGGATTTAGAGGTTGGATGTTTCTTTCCAACTACCAAGCTTTGATTAATAATGTATAAATTCCACTAGACTATAAATTAAGACTCTCAAATTAAAGACGATTAGTCTAAAACTAAAGAGAAGAAACAGTAGGCTTTGAACCACTTAAATGTGTTGGAACTCGGAATAGAGAAATTAAAGATAGAAAGGTAGCGTGCAGACGACGATGCTATGAATAAAACAGGGGAAGAAAAGTCGTTTCTCTTGAGTGCCAAGCTTTTATTATAATGTAGATTAGAATGAACATATCTTTAGAAATTAATCAGCAATGAACTAGCAAGCCTAATTCAAAAAGAGTTATATAGAGGTTGTAAGATTGTGTGTAGTTAATGAACATATACAAAAGGGATAGAAAAATCCATATATTAAAGAAAAAAAACAGAGAGTAGAGAGAAAAATTTGAACAAACGAAATCTACGGTTTTTTTTTTTTTTTATAATATTAACAAATGTTTTGTTTTACAACCCATCATTAAAAAATTTAGTCCGACAAGCGCAGGATAATTACTTAATAAATTACTATTGTATTTTCATAGAATTTTAAATAATCTAAGATGATGCTACAAATTATTATTTTTATGTTTTACTTTTCAACAACAAAAAAAACCCAATATAACTCTTCAATTAAAGCTTATATATTTCAAGTTTTGTCCATTGATTAAATCAATTTTTTTATAGAAAATCTCTATCATGGAGAAACTTAACCGAAATTTCCGATGTGAAATCTCAAACTTAAGTTATTGGACTGAGTGTTTCTGTGGGGACCCTAATCTCAAACTTAACCGACATTATTCTTTGACAAAATTAATTTAAAAACTATTGACTTGCAAAATCAGCATAATTTACAACCTCATGATAAAGCATATTGCATGTTTATTTGTTTAATTCACATCAAAATAGCAACAAGGGAAAGGAAACACGGAGACACAGATAACAAAGGAAAAATGCAATAATCTAATCCCATTGACAAGTCGTCTTAAATCACCATGTTTTTAATATTTATCAGTGGTTCACCATGAGATGATGTATCCCAGTCATTGCTTGCATCATTCATGACGTTTTTTTTTCCTTCATATATATTTTACAGTTTTGTTGAATATTTGGTTCCTTTTGAGACAGTCCAATTATCCTCTCCAATTCTATGTGACTTCTCTCATTCAAGGTTGACTTTTCCCATTCAAATGCAAGCATCTTTTTCCAATATCATCAACAAAGATAACTTCGTGTCTGTTTAATTTGTTCTCTCTAGCTTAGTACTTTGTTATAGTTCTGAAATTTAAAAAAAATAAAAAATGAAATGAAAAGAAATTTAATTTATTAATACGTTGCTAAGATAGTGTTTAATATTATCTGCAAATAAAAAAAGATGGACACGGTTTGGTTGGGTCGGGATAGAAAAGACATGTTTTATGTCCTTCTTGTTTCAGTTTTAACCGAGATTTTTTCTCTTTATTATAAGAATTCAGCCACTCTCTCAAACTAGGAATCAAGAAATAAAAAAATAAAATTTAGAATTAAAATTGAATTTTATACATGGTTAAGAATTGAAAGCTTATAATTTTAAAAGTTAGGAGATTAAAGTATATGTTTAGCTAAGATTTTTTTTTAAAATTTCTCTTCTCCCGTTTTTTGAAGCCAAATTGTCGGCATTGTAGGAGAAAGAAGGCAAATTGTTTTATTTACAACAATCCCACTATTTTAAATATCCTACATGTTATTTCCATCGAATCCTTGGCCGTCGGTAAATTTTCTCGAGCATATTTATTCTTTTAATTGTCCAAGGTTTTACACTAATTACCATGGATTTTCACCCCTAGTAATGACAAGATTTATTTTTAATTTATTATTTTTCACTTGGGAATTGTGTTGTTTAACACGGGGTTTACATTCTATACCTAATATGAAGACCTTCCGGATCTTAACTAGTTATAGTGAGCTAACCCGGTTTATTGAATATTCTAATCAAATTTAATTTTAATTCAATAATTGAAACTAAAATTACAATTGTTTTAGTCAAATTGTGTGTTTGACGCCTCCGGAGTTCTTCATTAGCTTTGTCTTGTTTATCTGATTTATAAACATCTCCACAACAAATCCCACGTCAATAAAAGATTTATCTCATTTTATAATTTTTACACGTGGCATATTATGATGAGCAAATTATGAACCATTGACTTGCAAGCATAAGAATTTGAACCAACAGAAGGTGACATCGACTATTCTTTGAACATATATATAAAAATTAATTTCAAAACTATTGACTTGCAAATTAATGAGCATAGTGTCCGCCCCCAGGATAAAGCAATTTGCATGTTTTTTTGTGTAATTCACATCAAAATAGGAACAAGGGAAAAGAAAAACAGTGACGCATATATGTTTTTCAGATATTGATGTCTTGTTAAATCAGCATGTTGTAATATTTATTAACGGTTCACCATCGGATGATGGAGTCCTGCCAGTATCAAAATCACCAATGATTGATGTCGAAACTGCATCCCACTCATTGCTTGCATCATCCATGGTGTTTTTTGATATTTAACAGTTCTCTTGAATATTTAGCTCTTTTTGAGACAATCCAATTATCCTCTCCAACTCTGATGTGACTTCTCACATTGTAGGTCGATTTTTCCCGTTCAAATTCAAGCATCTTTTCGCAAGATTAGCAACAGAGATAACTTCTTCATTCTGACAGCCCTCCTTAACTCTAGCATCAAGAATATCAGACAGTGAATTGTCTTCCATCAACATAATAAAATGCGTGGCTAAACTTCTAGGTTCTGTCTCACTTACAGAAATATTGGTTTTTGTCCACTTATGAGCTCAACCAGAACCACTCCAAAGCTATAACATCACTCTTTTCTGTAAATTGACTAGATTAGAAGTACTCGGGATCTAAGTAGCCGAAGGTACCTTGCATGAGAGTGGTCAAGTGAGTTTGATCGATGGATATTGATCTTGAAGATCCAAAATCAGATACTTTTGCTCTATATTTCTCATCTAGCAGTATGTTTGTAATCGCAGGTTGTTTTTTGAACCCAACCTTCAGCAGCACGTAATTCCTGCTGTAACAATAGCCCACCATTTCGTTTGAAGAATTTCCTTTTGAGTTCAGTCTTTTGCCATTTCTTTACAAGTTTATACAACCACCAAATGCCCATCAGCGATGACAATGCCAAGACAACTGCGCCTATAACTGCATTATTTACAACGAAGAAAAAGTTAATTTGTGGACATGTGCAATCATCAGCATGCATATATATATATATATGACGACTGAATAGCAACAAGCTAGATTTAGACGTTGCTAGTATTTTATACATTTAATCTTTTGGCTCAATCTAAATTAATGATGACAAGTGCTTAACATTTTACTAAAATTATTTTAGTGTAATCCAAGAGAGAAGAAGAAGAAATCATAGACTTACCTATCAAGGCTATATAAAGTTTATTGATCTCGCAATCGAAACTCCCCCGTGTATTTACACATTTAAGTAACCCTCGGCATGAATGTTTTGATTCTTTACATTCATCCACATCTAATAAAATAATAAGAGCAAAAATCCAAAATGAATAAGATGATTATCCAATGTTAGGACAGAAATCACTAACAAAATTAGCAAGCCACCATTCCGATAGCAAAATCATCATTTTCTCAACAACCAAAGTGCTGTCATCACTCATATTTTTGGAGGAAAAAAAGTATTTACCTATGCATCCAAGGTCAGGGATGCCCTCATAGCCGCCCCAAGACACACACATTCGGATCGAAAAGAATCATTGTAATATCCTCTGCAATGCACGGGATAATCAGTATTCACAGTCATTGCCCAACCTGTTAAGCTATGTCAATTGATTAACATGATCTATAATTCTGCAGAAAAAAAGAAGAAACAGAGATAGGAATAGCAGAGAATACTTGATAATAGTTCTTATTTTGCATAAAACCATATACCACGAGATAGTTGTGTTTATATATCTGTTTTTAACAGACTAACAGACTTGGGCTAATTAACTAACTATCCACTATATTAAGATTGTGACAAGTGTCACAATCTGAAGCAATGTACTCTAATATACTCTAACATCCCCCCGCAAGATCAAGAGGTGAGGAACCAAGCATGAGATTGCAACAATGAGTGTGGAATAGAGGAGCACTCAACCCCTTTGTAAGCATATCAGCAAACTGCTTCTGGGAGGACACAAATTGCACTGAGAGTTGTTGACGTGATACTCTTTTGCGGACAAAATGAACATCTACTTCGATATGCTTAGTCTTTTGATGCTGAATAGGATTGAAAGACAAAGCAATGACAGACAGATTGTCACAAAATAGAACAGGCACGCCAAGCAACGAAATGTGCAGAAAGGCTAATAATTGTTTTATCCAATCCAACTCAGTTGAGGTGAAGGATAAGGCACGATACTCAGCTTCGGTGGAAGATCGAGAAATAGTTTGTTGCTTTTTAGAGGACCATGAAATGGGATTGTTACCCAAGAAGACCACCAAACCAGTAATAGATCTCCTGTCATTAGGATCCCCTGCCCAATCAGCATCACTAAATTCCTTTAACTGTAAATCGCCTCGAGTATGTGAGAGACCAAACTTAAGAGTGCCTTTTAGGTATCGTAGGATTCTTTTAACAACAGTAAAGTGAGACATCATAGGGTGCTGCATAAACTGGCAGACCTAATGTACAGAGAAAGCAATATCTGGCTTGGTGAAAGTGAGGTATTGCAGAGCTCCTATAAGACTTCTGTACAGCTGAGGATTTGGATAAGGCTCCCCATTGTTTTTGAGGAGTCGATGATAAGGTAGACAAGGAGTATCACACAGTTTAGCCTCACTCATTTCAGATTTAGCTAACAAGTCCTCAACGTATTTGGTTTGGGACAAAAATAAACCAGCAGCAGTGTGAGTAATTTGGATGCCTAAGAAATAATGGAGGGAGCCTAAATCTGTGAGATCAAATTCAGAAGTAAGAGCACTAATGACTTGTTGAATCATACCAGACGCACTCCCAGTGGTAATGATATCATCCACGTAGAGAAGCAGCACCACAATCTCTTGACCATCATGTTTGACAAATAACGAAGAATCAGAATAAGTGGTTTCAAAACCCAAAGAAGGAAGGAACTGAGTAAACCTGTCATTCCAAGCGCGAGGAGCCTATTTGAGGCCATACATGTAAACACCCAAAGGAAAATATATATATATATATATATATATATATATA